>WBZU01000298.1_pt1 | contig 44906 bp, 32 predicted proteins | sample 5204311 | NCBI WGS metagenome assembly WBZU01 (sample SAMN12344359, study PRJNA552823) | activated sludge metagenome | biome: Activated sludge suspended growth; feature: Nitrification reactor; material: Wastewater; isolation source: activated sludge from nitrification reactor of wastewater...
CTCACCTCCTCGCAGCCGTAGCGGTTGGTCACGCGACAGCCGAATGCGCGCTCGATCACCTGCCGCTCGGGGTCGAGCAACTGCATCGACGTCGAGATGATGCCGCGCGGCCGCAGGTCGCTCGCGCCGAGACGCTCGACGTAGCCGGCCAGGATGTACAGCGAGTGCGAATGCCCGAACATGACGTCCGGCTTCTCCCGGCGCCACAGGTCGATGAACTGCCGCACGCTCGCCTCGCTGATATCCATGGTGTCAAGATAGATGTAGCGATCGAGCAGCAGGTTGCGCAATTTCTTCTTCAACGTGTCGGCCACCGGCGGATTGCCCCAGACCGCCGCGATTTTCATGCCGATGTCCCAGCCTGCCCACTGGTCGCTGCGCATGGCGGCGGCATTGCGCAGTTCCTGGCAGCGCGGATCGGCGAATGTGGTCAGCGCGGTCCCCGTCGAGCCGCCGGTACGGGACTCGACCAGATCGCTGCGCCGGTATTCGCGCGAAATCAGCGCATCGGCGTTGTCGCGTATGTCCTGCTTGGAGAGCAGTGGAAGGCGACGGAAGTCGTTCCAATCCGCGAGTTCGCCGTCGAAGCCGATGCCAGCGAACAGCCGCTGGTAGTAAGGGCAGTTGCGCCCGGCGTGGCGAACGATTTCGCGCAGGCGCCCCCATTGCGCCCGGCGCAAGGACTCCGCACTTTGCCACTGACTGGCCGAGAGTTCGGCCAGGTATTCGCCACGACGTGCGCCGTCCTTGAACTCCCACAGCGGGAAAAAGACGTGTTTGGAAAGCCAGCTCAGCATCGCTCGACCGTCAATGTGAATTCGTCCAGTTGCACGACCTCGCGACCACGTTCATTCATGCCCTTCAGATGTCCTTGTCCCCGGCCGTGAGCGACCAGGCGCCGGCAGGCGGTGCAGCCTGCACCGCTGCCTCGAGCACCTGGAATCGGGCCTGCGGCTCGCGCGCAACGAAGCCGAGCCGCCAGAGACCGGCGGCATAGGGATGGCCCTGGCTCAGCGCCACCCGTACCGTGCCGAGCCAGTGTTGCGCGAGGCACCAGGAGAGGAAGACGGCGAGCACGCAGGGAAGGTCGCGCTGCCCGACCACGAGCATGTCCTGAACCGACAGATCCGAACCGTCCTGCGTCGTCTCGAAGACCACGTAGCCGCGCATTTCCCCCGCATGCAGAAACCTTGCGACTCTGAATCGCCGATTCGGATGGTCGTGGTAGCGCCAGCGCAAGGCCGCTCGAGACCGATCGCCCAGGATCAATCCCGTCTTCGGAAGGCTGGACCAGAGCGCATCGAAGCGCTCGTCGAAATCGTCGGCAAGCTCGATCGACCAGTCCCGGCGCCGCTGCAGCCGGGCTGCAAGGGAAAGCACGCCCCGAAAAGGCAACGCGAGCAAGTCCGCGAGCCCGGCACTGCCCACGCGCCGCGCCAGGTGCGCGGCAGGGTCGACCAGGCACACATACGGGATCAATTGGCCGGCATCGCGCCATCCGAGTGCCGCGAGGCTGCGCCGCGCAGCTTCGGTGGGAATGACGAAGCCGCGTCCGCCGCCCTCCGCATGCTGCAACTCGCGCGATAGTCCGGCCAGCAGTTGCTGTCCCAGGCCCTGGCCGCGCAGGCGTTCGTCGAGCGAGATGTCGCCGAGCACCCCCACCGGGCACGCGACACCGTCGATCCAGAACCGGCGGTATATCGCCGCCGCCATGCCCACTGCCCGCCCCGAGGGATCGCGCAGCCACGCGATGCGGGGCGGCGGCAGTTCGGGCAGCGTGCGGTAGCGCCAGTCAAGGAAATCGCGGGTCTGCACCACACTGCGGTTGGCGTTGCGCAGACGCAGTATCTCGTCCTCATGACCGCAGTAGCCGCCGAGCTCGACGCTGAATCCGCCGGCGCTGCCTTGCATGCCAGTGGCTTGAATACGGGCAGCGGCGGTTTGCGGCATCGGATCCTCGACGGAAATCGCGCTTCGGGCTAGCAACGCGCCGTCTCGGCCATCTCGGCCGGCGGCAGCGCCCCGAGCCGGAGCGAACGATAGAGCTCGATATGAGCGCGCCACATGCGCTCGAGCGAAAACTGCTCTTCGGCCAGGCGGCGCGATTCCCTGCCCATTGCGCGACGCATGGCGTCGCTCGCGTGCAGGGCGACCAGCGCGTTCGCGAGCGCACTGGCATCCCGGGGCGGAATCACCAAGCCGTTGCATCCGTCGCTGACTGCCTCTGCGTTGCCGCCGACGTCGGTGACCACCAGCGGCAGACCCGTCGCCATCTTCTCGAGCACGGCGTTGGAGAAACCTTCATTCGAGCCGGGGATCAGGCAGCCGACGTCCAGCGCATGCAGGCAGGCGGGGACGTCCTCGACCGCGCCGGCGAACCTCGCATCGACACCGGACGACGGATGCCCGTACTGCGCCCGGTACTGCTCGCAGAGCGGGCCGTCGCCGACCAGCAGGATCTTGAGCCTCGGAATCTGCCGGGCGGCCTCAAGCGCGGCATCAAACAGGACGTCGTGGTTCTTCTCCGGCCGGAAGTTGGCCACCATCCCGACCACGAAATCGTCGGCGGCCAATCCCAATGTCTTGCGCGCCCGACGGACTTCGTCGTCGGTCGGCGGACGGAACACATCGGTATCGACGCCGTTGTAGATGCGCACGATGTCCGATCGATCCACGCCCTCCGACGCGATGATCGCCTCTGCCACGCCGTCTGCGACGACGACCACCTTGTCGAACCAAGACCGGAACGTGCGGCTGATCAACAGATAGGCGCGGCTCCTGAGTTCGCCGGTGTCGCGCTTGCTCGGAACGATGTGCCGCACCCCGGCAAGGTGGGCAACGACAGCGCCGAACGTGTCGGACTTCTGGTGGTAGGTCTGGACGATATCGATGCGCCGATGTCGGATCAGGCGGGCAAGTCGCCAGGCCTGGATCATTGCCTTGGGCGTATAGACGCGGCCCAGGGAAAGCTCCAGCACTTCCGCCCCGGCCTCGCGCATGGCGTCGATCAGTGGATTGGTGCCGAGGTCGAACACGACCACAGTGACCTGGAAGGATTCACGGCAGAGATTGCGCACCAGATGCGACAAGTGCCGCTCTGTGCCGCCCGTGCCGTGAAAGTAGTCGATCAGGAAAAGTATGCGGTGGCTGCTGGACACGAACTCGCGCTCCGATACCGTCACGATTTGCCGCCTGCGAACCGGATGCTATCCGCGTGCAATCGCCCTGTTGCACTGCAAGTCATGCTCGACATGGTCAATCCGAGGGCCGCTTCAGGTTCATCGCAATCGCCGCAGTTCGCGCGAACCCGCGCAATCCGCCAGCTATCCATTGCGGGCGCCGCGGAAAGCCGCCTCGCATGGCCCGCAGATTGTGCGCGACGGAGCGGCCGAACTCGCGCTGGTTTGCGTATGCGCGCGCCAGCGAGACTTCACAGCCATGAACGACTTCTCGGAGTTCCGCGAGATTTTCGTCGCTCTGCTCCGTTTCGCATAGCGCGGACCGGCTGGCAATGATGTTGTGCAGCATGCGGATCGAGTCGCCCGTGATGTTGTTGCCGTGGATGCGCCGCCAGGACACCACCTGATCGACGATGCCCAGGCTGAATCGACGCAGGATGCGATAGTAGAAGTGAAAGTCCTCGCCGATGCGGAATTCAGTCGAGAAACCGGGGGCCACATCGAGCACCTGCCGGCTCATCATCATCGAACTCGGAATGCCGACATTTTCTCGCAACAGCAATGCCGTCGCATCCGCCGGTGGTAGTACGACGGATGGCCTGCCACCGAGTATTTCCTGAAGCCGCGGGCAGCTCCGGAAATGCGAATCGCCGACCTGCCCCTCGGCGGAGAAGTTCTGGTAGTCGCCGAACAGCACACCCACCTCGGGATGAGCCCGCAGGAACTCGGCCTGCTGGCGCAGGCGGCCGGGCAGCATGATGTCATCGGCATCGAGAAAGGCGATCAGCCCGCCGCGGCTTTCGCGGATGCCCAGGTTGCGCGGAGAGCCGGGAAAGCCGCCGCTGTTGGGCTGCGCAAAGTAGCGCAGCCTGTCGCCGTACGCCGCGACGCGCTGCGCCGTGGCGTCGGTCGAGCCGTCGTTGACGACGATGACCTCGAGCGCCGGATAGTCCTGCGCGAAGATGCTCTGCAGCGCCTCGTCGATGAAGGCCTCCGCGTTGTAGGCGGGCATGACGACGGAGATCAGCGGCAACTCGTTCATGAGCGTCGGATGGCTCAGGAGGCGGCGCGACCGGCACCGAGGCGCTTGAGGTTGAACTGGACGTAGTGCCACAGTTCGGCGAAGAGCTGCTGGAACATCCAGCGCCAGCGCCACTTGAACCAGCGCAGTGCCTGCCAGTAGCAGGCGAGGCGCGTGCGGAGGTCGAGCGGCGCTTCGAGGATGGCACGCAACATCTGGAAGAACTGCCGCCATGCGGAGAGCACAAGGCGCCCCTTGAGCTTCGGATCGAACCACGCCGCGCGCTGATGGAACACCGGGTTCTGGCGGACCGAAGAGCCGGCATGGATTCGATGATAAAAGAGTGGCCTACGCACTTCGGCAAGCGTGCCGTAGAGCACGAGTTCGCCGAGCAGGGTGCGGTCGGAGTCGGTGTAGTTGGCGATCAGCGGCGTGCGCCGCAGTATCGAGCTGCGGATCAGGCCGAATACTTCCTCACAGGTGTAAATCCCTTCCATCAGGTCCCAAAAGCGCTTGCTGACCCGATCTTCCTGGCCCTTGGTACGGCACACGGTGCGGATCTCGGCGCCCTGATCGTCGACATCGATGTGATGGGTGTAGGCAAGCACGGCGCCGGGGTCGGCATCGAGCGCCTCGACCGAGGCTTCAAGGTTGTCGGGCGCGAGCCAGTCGTCGTGAGCCAGCCACTTGAAGTATTGGCCCCTCGCCTCGTGGAACACAAAGTTGTAGTTGAACCCTGCACCACGGTTCTGCGCCTGGCGGATGTAGCGGATGCGCGCATCGCGTGCCGCGTAGGCCTCGCAGATTTCTTGTGTCGCGTCGGTCGAGCCGTTGTCGGAGATGATCAGTTCGAAATCGGCGAAAGTCTGCGCTAGCACGGATTCGATCGCGAAGGCCAGGTACTTCTGGCCGTTAAAGACGGGAAGTCCTACGCTCACCAACGGCGGCGGGGCGGTTTTGCCGGACGTCTGCTCAGTCATGTTCGGACTCACGCGTGGCGAGGAAATGGCGCACGTACCACTTGCCGTCGCGGTAACTGTTTGGAAGCGGCTCGGTTCGGTAGCCGAGACTTTCGAGAAAGCCGCGACATGCGCCGACCTTGCCTTCGCACTGCGACTGCGTGGCGTCGTCGAACTCGAGCACGAGCTTTGGCGCATGCTCGCGCAGCGTGCGTTCCATGCCAAGCAGCACGTCCATCTCCGCCCCCTCGACATCGATCTTGACGAGTTGCGGCGGTGCCAGTTCGCCGCGACCGATCAGCGAGTCGACCGTGGCGGTGGCAACGGTAAGCCGGCCGGCCGGATCGGGCGGTGTTCCCGCGTCCGCTAGAACGGCGCCGCCGACATGCTGCGCGAGCAGCAACTCGGCCTCTCCGTCCGACCGCGTCAATGCCACGCGCACGACCCGGACGTTGCCGAGGTCGTTCAGCCGCGCGTTGCGCTCGACGGCCGCGACGTTGGCCGGCACCGGTTCGAACGCATGGACGACCCCGGCGGGGCCGACGAGACGGCCCAGCAGGATCGAGAAGAACCCGAGATTGGCGCCGATGTCGTAGCAGACGTCGCCGGGACGCGCGAGCGCGACAAGCGCCTGCTGCACCGGCCGCTCGTAGTCGCCCTTCTCGAAGCGCACAGTGTCGGCGCCGGCATCAAAGCGCAGTCCCTCGGCCGGACCCGCCGCAATCACCGCCGGGGCGCGCAGCGCGCGCCGGCAGGCCTCGCCGACCCGGGCGAAGCGTTGGCCTATATCGCTCACAAGTCCATCCAGCATGGCGAGAGTTCACGGCTGTTGAAAGGAACGTGGACCTTCAGGAGTGCCAACGAAACTCGGTTTTTCGCCTTCCGGTAACACTCGGGAAGTGAGACAAGGAGAAACGAGCGCACCAGTTCGCGCACGCCTCCCGGATCGGAGGTTCTTGGCGAAGCGATTGAGTTTGCAAGGTCTGCCGAGATGCGAACATGCTCCGGAGACAGGGCATCGGTCTGCGAGCATTCACGCTTCCGCGACTCCGATGGCCACACCGCGTCCGCAAACAGTTCCCCGTCTTGTGCCTCGACTCGGTAGAGCGGTTTCAGAGCCGATCTGTCCGGACAGGCAAGCAGCCGGTCGTCCAGAGACACGTAACGTTGCCAGAGTCCATTGCCCCGGCTTCCCATCATGGTCAAGGCTGGACTATTCGCCACAACTTCTTCCTCAGCCTGACATGTCAAATCAAGCGAACCTGCTTCGCGGAACTCGCGGACGATCTGCGACTCGCCGAAGATGCGTTGCTCACCGAATGCAAATCGCTCGCGGTACTCGAGTGCATCGAACGGTGTCCCCGCATTGACGTTGTCACATGCGGCATTCTGCATGTGCGCGAACAACCACGCGCCCTCGGAACAGACGATGCGATCGATCTGTTCCAGCAGTGCCATCTTTGAGCGCACATAGTGCAGGCCATCCATGCAGAACACCGCATCGACCGAGCGATCTGCAAAGGGCAGCGGAATCTCCGCATCGACGCACAACGCAGTCGCGGTCGGTGAAAGAAATCGTTCAGCAATACACAGGTTGACGAAATCGAAGTCCGCCATAACGACGTCAACGCCAGGACACAACGCAGCAACTGTGGAACTTGAATGGCCCGTACCGCACAGCAAGTCCAACAGGCGCCCACGTCCACTCCGACGACACGCGTCACCCAACACGAGCAGCGGTGGAATGGCCCCGAGCAGACTCGGATTGGCGAAACGCTGGTAGAGGTAGTCGGAATAGCCTCGTGGCCGTAATGCTCGCAGAGCGGTCTCAAAGTCGTCGATCTTGCTTAGGTCCGCCAAAGCGCTCGTGGTTCTCCCCTGAGACAGGCGACCGAGCAAATAGCCGAGAAACGGTATCGATTCCAGTCGCACGCCCTGCGACGTTGCTGGCCTCGGTACGCCGGCCGCGCTCCCGAACTCGAGCGACCACGCCAGCGCACCATTCGAATCACCCTTTCGAAGCAGATCGACGGCTTCGTTTCTCGTCGAAGAAACCGGACTCATCTGCCGCAGGACGGCAATGCCCTCGACCACCGGATACTCGTAGCAATCGCATGCCAGCACACCAGCATTCAACCGATCCCCGGACGCTACGCATTCGACCGCGACCTCGAACTTCGCCTCGCAACACGGGCATCGAAGGTCATCAAGAAGCGCGCGCGGAAGCCCGTTCATCGTCATACTCGTCCGAGAAAACGGTGGAATTCGCTACCGGTGTCCGTTCCGAATTCCCAGTTCGCGATAATGCCGACCTTGCGTATCCGGAGAGGTTGGACATCCGGATATACGTCCCGAAAAGCGCGATAGAGCACCGGTTCATCATCGAGAAAAACGAGATAACGCTCGCCATCGCTGGACAGCCGAACGCGCACAGGCTTGCCGCAGACGATTCGGGCACCGACGTTGCTCCAGATGGCATCGTAGACGTCCTCATATCCTTCAAATCGGAAGAATGTCGAAACCGATCCCCCTGGATAATAATCCGTCCGATAGGCGTTGAGAATGACGAAGTTGTCCGGATCCTGATACAGGATCAACCCACCCATAGTCTTGTGCTTCTCGCCAACCTCCCGGCCGGACGGAGTAATCGTCACTTCGATGTCGGCAAAGCCGGCGTTCGCCCAGTCGATGCAGTACGCCGTGCGCCCCGGACACGGGGCCTCGCGGGTGGCACGCACTCTTGCAGACCGGTTCCCCGTGACGTCGATGTGCCCCGCCCCCATGATGCGCTGCCAGGACCCTCCGCCGTTCGATATGGCTCTGCCGTCGAGATCTCCGACGTCTCCGGCGAAGTCGTCGGTGACGACAGCCTCGGTGCCCTTGCGCAACCAAGGCTTGCCCATGTCGAATTCCGCAGGCAGGTGAACCAGTCGAGGATGAGCCTCAAATCGATGAAATCCCATCGAAGCGATTGCGGCCCCGGCGGCAAAGACACCCACGTTCGTTGCCGCGCTCAGGCGCGGTTCGTCGATCCAGCCGTTCGAGAGGGGCTCACCGTCGACGTACCCCATTACACGGGTGCCGTCATCGAGAATTTGGAGATAGCGACGACCTTCGATTCCCGGCCCTTCCAGACTGCGGTTCGCCAGCACCTCCCGTCTGCCGCCGTAGATGATCACCAACTCTGCGCTCGAATCGTTGATTTCGAGCCGAAGGTGGTTCGCCACGTCAACGCCGCGGCACACGATGCCAATGACAGCACCGGGCTGTCGGCTCGCCCTCGCGGATGCATGGATCAGGCCGCTCTCCGCACGCGGATCGAGAACCGCTACCTCTACGAGTTGCCGAGGTGGCTGATCGCTCTCCGATTTCGAGCAGTGCGAGCTCCAACCACGCCATGGACCGCCAAGGTCTGCCGCCGACCCGGGCAGCACCAAGTTGACTTCAAATGCACTTGCCGCATGCGCACCGCCGAACCAGGATCGATAACCCTCGATATGCCCAGACCTGACGCCATAGATGCGAGAGTCCAGACGGAATCCCACCTGTCCGAGTACGCCCTGTTGAATTCCGAGAAACACCCGATCCGGCAGGGAACGGTCGTCCAGCGCAATGGGCCGCATTGCCGGATGGGCCGCAAACCCCTGCGCCTCCGCTGCGGACGACACGTAGTAGATCGTGCCTTCCGGGCGAACTACGCCTACATAATAAACTGGCAGGTTCTGCACCCCACGCAAGGCGCGCGTCCGGCAATTCGCGTCGCCCGCCCAGAGTTCGCCGTTCTCCGGGCCCAAGGCATGCATGATGAACCCGCTGCCGCGCACCCGCGGATCGGGCTCGACCGCGCTTGAATACCATCCCACTGCGAGATTCTCGCTGAGCCGTGGTGCGCCCTTGGCCATCTGCGCCGTGCGGCGCCACCACCTGATCTGCCTTAAGGCACGCCGGAACCGGCCATGCATCAACCACGTCACGACACGCTTCCAGGGTTCCTCAGTCGCACTGCCCCGCAACCAGCAACGGAGCCGGTGTCGAAAATTGTCGGACAAGGGCTCATCCTGAGCCGTGTTGTGTCCGTTCAGCATGTATACACCGAAGGCCAAGCCTGGCCGCGCAGCAAACGGCCCGTATGACAACGCTACGCGACCGAATCCAGCATGTACCATCGGCGCAATTCGTAGCGCGCCGTTGTCGATGCTCATGGCACGCTCGACATCCGCGCCAAGCCGCACATGCCCGCTGGCGCACCTGCGCCCGAGTACACGGCCCTCGCCGCAGGGATCGGAGAAATCGTCGACCAGATCGCCCGCGCCCGGTGAAGATTCACCGGCGGGAACCTGCGACATTTCCGTGGCTCGATCCATCGTGCCGCCCTACCCTGCCTCGGCCTCCGACAGGGCACGAAGGTCCTGCGGTGCATAAGACTTCCAGCGCGAAGGAAAGAACATCAGCCCGAAGCCGGCCTCGATGCCGCGACCCGACCCATAGTAATCCGACGGCTCGACGTCGAAGGAGATGCAGTTCTTCAGAACATCCTGCTGGTTGTTCCACTTGCCGAGCCAGAGCGAAAGGAAATAGCGGCCAGGCAACAGGTAGAGGCAGTCGATCTCGAAGTCGGCGTAGCCGTCGCCCTCGGCAGCGATCGGGATGTCGTCCCCGGTCGCCCAGTTATTGCTGGCCGCAATCAGCGTGCCATACTCGTTGTGGATGTTGATCCCGATGACGACGTCGCGCAGATCCTTGAACGCACGGTAGTGCAGGCGCAACGTCAGCTTGTCGCCGCTGCGGATATAGTTGGTCGTCTCGCCGTCTGCGCTCAGAAACGACATGTGCGTGAAACGCCCCTCGCCATTGCCGGTGCGAGTTTCGATATTCTCGAGCGCCACCGTCCCGGCCGAAGACTGTGCGAAGGTACGCATGTATTCCGCGACGATGCCGCGCGCCTCGCCGTCGGCGCGCAGCTTGCCGGCCTCGATCCAGATGCAGCGCGAGCACAGGCTCTCTACCGCCGCCATGTTATGCGAGACGAACAGCACTGTGCGTCCGCTCGAGCGCAAGCCGTCCATGGTATCGAGGCACTTCTTCTGGAAATCCGCGTCGCCAACGGCGAGCACTTCATCCACCAGCAGGATGTCGGGCGACAGGTGCGCGGCGACAGCAAAGCCCAGCCGCAGCCGCATGCCCGAAGAATAGCGCTTGATCGGCGTGTCGATGAACTTGCTGATACCCGAGAAATCGACGATCTCATCCAGCCGCAGTTGGATCTCGCGTTTCTTCATCCCAAGGATGGACCCGTTCAGGAAGATGTTCTCGCGGCCGGTCAGCTCTTCGTGAAAGCCGGTGCCGACTTCGAGCAGCGAGGCGATGCGTCCTCGCGCCTTGAGGCTGCCCGAGGTCGGCGAGGTGATCCTAGACAGCAACTTGAGCAGCGTGCTCTTGCCCGCGCCATTCCTGCCGACGATGCCCAGGACTTCGCCCTGCCGGACCTCGAACGACATGTCGCGCAACGCCCAGACCTCCTGGACAGGTTCGCGTTTGCGGCCGGCGAACTTCGAGAAGGTACTCATGATCGCTTCGCGGATCTGAGTGTCCGAGGAGTACTCGCCGAGCCGATATCGCTTCGAGAGGTTGGAAACTTGCAGGACCGGATAGCTCATCCGTTTCTCCATTCAACATTTTGTATAGCAGCGCCAACCTCAAATCACGTCCGCGAAGCGCCGTGCCGTACGCTGGAAGTACCAGAGCCCAAAGACGAATACGACGACAGTCATCGCTGCAGAGACGCCGAGCCACTCCCACGGCACCGCCCGCCCCGAGATCACAGCCCGCGTCGCTTCGATGATGCCGGCGATCGGGTTCAGGCTGACCAGCCACTGGTAGCGCTCGGGCACCATACTCATGGGATAAACGACCGGCGAGGCGAACATCCAGATCTGGACCAGGAACGGCAATGCGTGCTTGATGTCGCGGTATTTGACGTTGAGCGCGGCGACCAGTTGGCCCACGCCCAGCGTGAATACGACCAGCAGGCCGAGGAACAGCGGCAGCAGGAGCAGATCAGGCGTCAGCGCGACGCCGTAGAAGACGAGCAGCGCGACGAGGATGACGGAGGCGATCGCGAGGTCGAGCAGCGACCCGATCACCGACGCCGCCGGCAACAGAATGCGCGGAAAGTAGACCTTGGTGATCAGCGAGGTGTTCGAGATCACGCTGTTCGAGGCCATGATCAGCGCGGTCGAAAAATAGGTCCACGACAGCAGCGACGAGTAATAGAACACGGGATAGGGAAGCCCGTCGCTCGGCAGCTTTGCGACTTGACCAAACAGGAGTGTGAATAGGAGCATTCCCATCAACGGCTGGAGGATGACCCAGGCGACGCCAAGGGCGGTCTGCTTGTACTTGACCTTGATGTCCTTCCACACCAGGAAGTACAGAAGCTCGCGATCGCGCCAAAGTTCGCCGAGCGTCTGTGCGACGGTGCGCGCCCGTCCGATCTCGACCAGATCCGGCACCGCGGCTCCGGGTGTGGTTACTGCTCTGTCCATCTTCGAACTCCAGTTCCCTAGATCAGCTTACGGCGAGCCGACGGAGCGCGCCGGCTCTCCAGATTTCAGTGTGCGGCAGGCGGCGCGCTCCTGCTCCAACGGTGCAGAGTCTGATACTGGTTCCAGCCCAGCGACAGGATTTCCTTCACGCCGTCGTTGTCGAGATCGACGGCGTACGCGCCAAGATGGCTCGAGTGCGGACCGCGCTCGACGACCTCGGGCACCCAGCGACGCCCGCCATCGGTGGTTCGATAGATGAGCGTCAGGTTGTCCGGCGCGCCCTGGCTCTTCTGCAGGTCGGTGTGCTCGGCGACGACGATCTCGGTGCCTTTGCCGTCCGCAGTGGTCGCCACGCTCATGCTGTTGAGCGAGCGATGCCGGGCGATCAGGTGGCGCGTCCATGCGTCGCCGGCCGGATTCGCCGGCGCCTGGAACCAGAACAGCGAATCGGCGATCTTCCCATCCTGCCGTTCCACCGTGGTCACAATGTCGAGCCTCCCATCGCGATCGACGTCGACGAGCGCGATGCGATCCGCCCACGGCGGCGTGTCGCCGGCCACGTGCATGGTCCATTCGCGCGACAACGTGCCGGGATTCTCGAGCCAGATCACGTGCTCGCCGTCTGCCTTGACGGCGGCGAGGTCAAGGTCGCCGTCACCGTCGATGTCGCCGGCGGCCAGCCCTTCCTCTTCAGCTTCGCTGGAGATCGTGTGTAGCGGCCAGGGCGTCTGCTGCGGATTCGCCGGGATCTCCATCGCGTAAAGGTGCCTCTTGCCGCGCGTGAACACGAGTTGCGGCTTCGTGCCGGGAACGAGCTGCGCGATCACGTAGCCTTGGGTCCGCGCGTCGGCGACCGTCGCCACCGGCGTAGCGTGCCAGGAAGCGGCCCGGCCGTCGTCGGCCTCGATCCAGTAAACGGTATCGCCCGCGACTCCGATCAGGTCGGAGCGCTCGTCGCCGTCGACGTCCAGCGCGAAGCAGACGTCGACGTTCTTGGGCAGTTCGGTACGCTGCCAGGGCTCCCACAGGCGGCCTTGCGGGTTGCGATAGACGAACGAGCCGGCCGCGATGTCGGCGAATCCGTCCCGATCGACGTCGGCGGAGACGAGCCCCATCCTGCCCTGCTGGCTTTTCGGCCGCGCCTCGTCGAGCGCGCGATAGTTCCAGCGCGCGCTCGTGCTCGACTGGTTCTCCCACATCTCGATCACGCGGCCCGTCCCGGCGTAGTTCTTGCCGACGATATCGATGTCGCCGTCTCCGTCGATGTCGCCGACGCGCATGTTGTGCGAACCGTGGTCACCCAGCTGCGCGCGCCGGAAGCCGCCGCCCTCGTTCAGATACACGAGTATGCGACGATCGCGCGACGTGTGCATTTCAGCGGCCAGTACATCGAGGTCGCCGTCGTTGTCGAAATCGGCCACCTGCAGGGAGTGCGCGCCCTCGAGCTCGCCTCCGGTTTCGATGCGATGCTCGACCCATTGCCCCGCACGCGGATCGGCAGGCGCTTCGAACCACGACAGGCCGCCCACGCCTTCGGAGGCGCTCAGGACGTCGTCCATGCGCCCGTCGCGATTCATGTCCGCCAGCGCCACACGGGTGTCGGCAGCCCAGTTGCCGATCGCATGTTCGGTCCAGCGCTCCTGCGCACGGCCCGGGTTCTCCAGCCATGTCGCGCCATACACGATGTCGAGATCGCCGTCGCCGTCGATGTCGCCGAGCTTGATGCCCTCGCCATGGCGCTCCAGCACGACATGCGCACGGAATTCGCCGCGACCGGTCTGCTCCCACAGCGTGAGCTTCTTCTTGTCGCCGGTGACGACGTCGAGGTCGCCGTCGCCGTCGATGTCGCCGATTTCGACGTCATGCACATAGCCCTTGCCGATCTCGTGCCGGATCCATTTGTCCTCGGGCGGCCCCGAGACATGCTCGAACCACTCGAAAGTTTCGCGCCCCGGCACGGCATTGCCGATGACGATGTCGAGATCGCCGTCACCGTCGATGTCGGCCGCCTGGCCGTCCGTGGTGAACTCGCCGCTTGCGACCGGATGCTTTTCCCACGACGGGTATTGGTACCAGACCAGACCGGGCGACTCGGACTTCTCGGCGCCGATGATCACATCGAGCTTCCCGTCTCCATCGAGGTCGCCCAGGGCAAGCACATCGGTGCAGCAGTCCTTGCCGGTGTTCGGCTTGGGGTCGATGACCTCATGCCGCAGGAAGGGCAGTTCGCTATTGACCGCGCGATCGCATCCGCCACTGACACAGGCCGCCAGCGAGCAGGCGAAGGCACCCGCAGCCCGCCATCGGGTGCGGCATGCGCGGGATCGCGCTCGCGGCCGGGTGCAGATTACCTGCATGGCATGGATGCGGCTGCCGCGTGTCACGACTGCGCTCGCCGCTCAGGCGCCGATGGCGCGGTAGGTGGCGATCAGCCGGTCGGCCCGCGCCCGCCAGGAGAAGTGCTCCACGGCACGCTGCCGGCCGCGCCTGCCCATGGCGTCCGCCAGTTCCGGATTGCCCAGTACCTCCAGCAGCGCCTCGGCAAGCAGATCCGGGCGCTCGGCATCGACGCTTCGGCCCGTCTCGCCATCCACGATCGTTTCGAGCATGCCGCCGACCTTGGTGCCCACGACCGGAATCCCGCACGCCATGCCTTCGACGATCGAGATGCCGAAGCTCTCGCTGAGCGACGGATTGACGACCACGGTGGCGGCGCGATACCAGGCCGGCAACTCCTTGTGGGGGACCTTGCCGACGAAGCGGACCTTGTCCTCGAGATTCAGCTTGCGTACCAGCGCATCGAGATAGGTCTGGTAGTCGTCGCATTCCGAGCCGCCGTAGAAGCGCTCGAGGGCACGCACCAGCGGATCGGCCGAGATGGTCACGATGAAATCGGACCGCAGCGTCGAGCGGGCGCCGACGATCTGCAGGCGCGCACGCGGCTCGGCGGCGACTACCCTGGCGAAGGCCTCGATCAGCGTGTGGATGCCCTTCTCGGGCGAGACGCGTCCGACGAACAGGATGTCGAGCTCGCCGGCATCGCGTGCCCCCTCGCCCGGGCTGAAGACATCCAGGTCGACACCGTTGTAGGCGGTCGCGATCTGCCCGCGATAGCGTGGAAAGGTCGTGCGGAACAGCTTCGCGATGTGGTCGCTGACGGCGACCACAGCGTCCACGGCTTCGAGCTCCGCCTGCACCTTGCGCTCGTCCATCTGCGACAGCCACTCAGCCTGCATCTCGAGCACGACGCGCCGCTTCGCGGGCGCGCTCAGCTGCCGGCACCAGTTCCAGTAGTTCATCACATGCACGACGGAAAAACCGTCGCGGTCGAGCTCGCCCGCCACCGATCGGGCGAATCCCGGATAGGTGTCCGCCACTTCCGACACGCCGAGACGGCGTGCCCATCTCGGGTAGTGGCTGTTCAGGTACTGGATCGCGTCGTCCGAACGGCTCGACACATAGGACACGCGAAACGGAATGCCGGCCGCATCGCCGTCGCTGACTCCGCGCTTGCCGATCAGCGTGAGGTCGACCTTTCGCCCCATCTCCATCGCCGTGTTGTAGGCGATGAGCCCGATCGAATTCTGGTTCGGCGGAAGCAGCCCGTCATAGGGCTGCGCAACCAATGCGACCTTCATGCTGCGCTCCGCTTCCGTTTAGGCACGCTCGGGCTTTTCGCTCGCAAAGTGCTCGACCAACCGACGAATTCCTTCCTCCAGCGGCACCAGATTCCGGCCGAGGATCTGGCGCATCTTGCTGTTGTCGGGGCAGCGCCGCTTCATGTCGCCTTCGGTCAGCGGCGGCAGGAATTCGATCTTCGACTCGCTGCCGACGACGCGAATCACGGTGCGGGCCAGATCAAGAATGCTCATCTCATGGTCGCTGCCGATGTTGATCACGTCGTTTGTGCACACGCCCTTCTCGTGAATGGCGACGCAGGTATCGACGGTGTCGTCGACATAGCAGAAGGTGCGCGTCTGGGCGCCGTCGCCGTACACGCGCAGGGGCTTGCCGTCCAGCGCCGCACGCACGAAACGCGGCAGAACGAAATCCTCGCTCTGGCGCGGTCCGTAAGTGTTGAAGAAACGGAAAATCGTATACGGAAGACGGTACTCGCGCTGGTAGGTACGCATGTAGACCTCGCCGAGGTTCTTGACCACGGCATAGGGTAGGCGCGCGTTGAGCGGTGTGCTCTCCTCGTTCTGCGGGATCTCAACGGGCTCACCGTAGACTTCGGACGACGACGAGAAATAGACACGTTGAACGCCGGTGTTCTTGCACAACTGCAGCACGTTCTCGAAGCCCGCGATGTCCCCAAGCACAAGAAGCGGATTCTCGAGCGTACGCTGGACGCCGACAACCGCCGCAAAGTGGAAAACGTGCGTGAAACGGAATCGGTTGAACAGCGGAGCAATGTCGTCGTAATCGTTTGCATCGCATTTGATAAACGTCAGATTGGGCGCGTCGAGCCGGATCTTCTCGACGCTGCCGGTCAGCAGATTATCGGCCACAACAACCTGCGTATCGGGCCGCCTGACCAGCGCCCGCACTAGAGCACTGCCGACGTTGCCAGCACCACCCGTCACCAAAATGGATTCCATCTCTTCCCTCGGCTATCCGATTAAACGCGCTTCTCTGGGCCGGCACCGCGCCGGCCATGGCGGCCCCGCGTTTACCCACCGGTCTTAATCTCACCCGCATGAGGGTGCAAGGATACAGCTTGTATGTAAAGGAATTTCGCTACACTAGGGCAATCCGTTTTCGGCACACTTGAGCGAAAAGGAGCGACTTCCGGGTCGTCAAGGGCCCAAGCCGAGTTGGGCCGCCGCTAGCCGCTGAAACCCTCAGGATGCGACGTCAAGGCTACTGCTGGATCGTCAGCCCGTACTTCTGCGCCAGGTAGTCATGCACCTGCGCGCGCTCGACCGCGCTGAGCGCACGGTTGTACAGGATGATCTCGGCCAGATCACCACCGAAATAACCATCCCCGCTCCAGTAGCTCCGCCCGATGTAGTTGGCAGAGCGCGTCACCACCGGCGGCACATACACCGATCCGCTGCCCACTTCGGTGCCGTTCTTGCTCACCTTCGCCTGCACCGTCGCCCCAGCCGCCCCACCCGGCTGCAACACCGTGTACAACGCCGCTTCGTTCGTCGTCAGCGCATTGCCCGTACCAAACCAGCCAAAGCTGCCACTTGCATTGGTCGTGAAATACTGCAGCCCCGCACCTCCTCCGTCGCGACCCAACGCCACATTGGCCTGGCCAGCACCGTTACCCAGCAGCAGCAGCTTCGACCCCGCCTGGACCGACGTCGGCCGCGCCACCACAAACAACGTCATCCCACCCGTGAAATCGGCAAACGCCGCCGGCAGATCCAGATAGTCGTTCGAACCGTCGAATCGCAGTACCGGGTCGCCGCCCAACGCATTGGTCACCAGTGTCGGACCGCGACCCGATACAGTGACGGCATTGCGGTTGCCGCCCGACGCATCACGCCATTCGGTCACTTCGCCGCCATTGGACGCACCATAGGTGGCGTTGCCCGCATCAAGGAGCAACGTCAGCCCGGCTGTCGGCAACTGCACCGGCGGACTAAGCGGCGGCGGCGGTACCGGCGTTGCCTGCACGGCAGCCGAGTCGACCGATTCGCGCTCGCTGTCATAGGCGCGCACAACGTACTCGTAGGTCGTGCCGTTGTTCAGGCCAGTGTCGGTATGGCTGGTGCCTGCGGCGCTGTGGATCTGCGTATAGCTACCTGCGCCTGCAATGCGACGGAACACCTTGTAGCCTGTCGCGCCGCTGACCCCACCCCAACTCAGGCTGACGCGCGCATCGCCGACCACGGCGGCGAGCGACCCCGGCGCAGCAAGCGGCGCCGCACCCGGTTCCTGCGCAACGTTCAGCCCGTACTTCTGCGCCAGGTAGTCATGCACCTGCGCGCGCTCGACCGCGCTGAGCGCACGGTTGTACAGGATGATCTCGGCCAGATCACCACCGAAATAACCATCCCCGCTCCAGTAGCTCCGCCCGATGTAGTTGGCAGAGCGCGTCACCACCGGCGGCACATACACCGATCCGCTGCCCACTTCGGTGCCGTTCTTGCTCACCTTCGCCTGCACCGTCGCCCCAGCCGCCCCACCCGGCTGCAACACCGTGTACAACGCCGCTTCGTTCGTCGTCAGCGCATTGCCCGTACCAAACCAGCCAAAGCTGCCACTTGCATTGGTCGTGAAATACTGCAGCCCCGCACCTCCTCCGTCGCGACCCAACGCCACATTGGCCTGGCCAGCACCGTTACCCAGCAGCAGCAGCTTCGACCCCGCCTGGACCGACGTCGGCCGCGCCACCACAAACAACGTCATCCCACCCGTGAAATCGGCAAACGCCGCCGGCAGATCCAGATAGTCGTTCGAACCGTCGAATCGCACCGCCGCCCGGCCGGAAAATGCGTCAGCGACATACGTTGGCGCGCTTGCGTTGGCGCCGACAGCGCCGCCGGACGGTCCGCTCAGGCTGTCGGTCCATTGGCGAACCGATTCGCCGTCGCTCAGCACATACCCCAGTTCGCTGGCACGCAGCATCAGCAGCCTTCCAGTCGCCGGCAGGCCGGCGGGCACCTCGGGGTCGTGCGGCACAGCCTTAACTTCATTCGAGTGCAGGCTCTCGATACCGTTCAAGTGGGCGGTCACAACGTAGGCATACATCGTGCCGTTGGCCAGATCTTGGTCGAGGTAACCCTGACTCGTCGTGGTCGCGACCAGGGAATACGGGCCTCCGACGATCGTCGAACGATAGACTGAGTACTGCTGCGCACCTCCCACGGCATCCCAAGACAAACCGATCTGTTGGTTTGCGGAAGCAGCAAGCAATCCGGTCGGTCCGTCCGGCGGCAAAGTCCAGGCCGGTGAGGTACGGTAGTAATCAAAGCGCGCGTTGAAGGCGCTGAAGTGCTCCGGCTGGTTGCCAGCGAATAATCCGACGCGATGGATCGCACCGAGATTCTCGCTGGGATTTTCGGATTCCAGAACACCGTCGACGACCGTTGTCCAGAACGCCCCGTCGGAGGACCACTGGAATTTCCAAAGGCGATTTTGGGGATTTGGGCTGTCCGCAACGATCACGCGCAGCCAATACGGTCCGGGCGTCGGCGCTACGAGCCCCGTGTCGTGGCCGAAAACGTCCGGACCGGGAAAGGTGTGCTTGTGCTGGACGCCATCCACGTTGACGAATCGCTCGACGTAACCCCAAATTTTCTGGTGAGAGTAAAGCATGAAGATCAGGAATGTGCCGGGCGAACTCTCGAAAACCAAGCCGAATTGCTGATCGCCGTCGAGCGCAGAATCCACCTTGATCTCGTAGACGCCGCTGCCCTCGAACACGCGCGTGAGCTGGGTGTGGCGCAGCCACCACATGTTGTGCTCTGCACCAGCCGGGAACGAAATCGACACATGCGATCCGGTCAGTGAGACCGTCGAGTGATTGGCGATATCCGAGGGGTAAGCGGCTGCGTAACCATCGTGGATCGTCCATGCTGGATCGATGGTGGCTCCGCTAAAATCCTCGTTAAAGGAAGAGACATCCGCCCGAGCCGGTCCGGCAAGGACTGCGATCAGCGCGATGATCACCCACATGGCGATCACCTCGAATGTGCCAGGCGAAACCGGCTCGCCTTGTAGCCTGTTCGACTCAGATGGAGATTCGCCGCCACACGCAATTGGCATGTGCGCGGCTGGCAGCGCTGAACAACCGGCGGGGTGTTTCATGTCTGACCTCTGCGTTGACCGCTTGTTTATATTGTTGCCGCCAGTCGGTACCTGCGTCCCCGATCCGGCGACGACGCATCCATTCATGGAGGCGCCAGTGTTAGTTTGGTATAATGTTACGTTGTCAATACTGCTTTCTTCAAGCGATATATGAGTGATATTGCGCGAAAAATTGCGCAAATGGACATCAGGATTAGACCGCCTAAGACCAATGGGTGAGGACGGCTTTCCCTACCAGTGCCGCCACGGTCAGGATCCATTTTTCCACGTACCTCGGCCCGATACCGCTCCTGCGGTCAAACTGCCCAGACCTGGGGCTCACGGGCGGTATTCCGTCCGCTGGAAGACTTCCTCGCTCCGCTCGAAGCAACGCAGGAACTCGCCCGACGAGACGTCCCCGAGGACCGCCCAGCGCGGATTGTCATCGACGCGTTCCACTTGCGATCGATAAGCGGCGAGGGCTGCACGCTTGGCGTCCACGCAGTCCGAGATTTCGCAGCGGGTGCGGCAGGCAATTACGATGGCAAGGATATCGAGCAGTACCGCAGATGCCCGCCGAACGACTCCGCCATCGTGACGATACAGGTTGGGGGTCCAGGGCCAAGCATTCCACAGCCACACCGGATACTCCAGTAGCACGACGGGGCGGCCTACTTGGGCCAGCGCGCAGCGTACGATCCGGTTCGTCTCGACGTGGTCGCTGATCTGGTCGCGTCGGTGCGGGACGTAGATTTCCTGTGGTGCGAATGTGCGTACCAACTCGGCGACACGCGCGCACGCAGCATCGCTTGACTGCGACAGCCGATGATCCTCGAAATCGAGAAACTCGTAGCACTCGGGGATGCCCAGCCTGCGTCCCGCTTCCTCGGCTTCCGCGCGGCGCATGCGGACGAGTTCGCCCGCTTCGATGTGCTTGGCGTGGGAAGTTCGGCCATCGGTCATGACCACCACCTTCACCGGCGTGCCGGCGCGCGCCTTGAGCGCAATCACACCGCCGCAACCGAGTACCTCGTCGTCGGGGTGAGGAGCAAACACGAGCGCGCTCCGACGGCTGATCACGGACTCGGGAACCGTCTGCGCGATCAGGCGGTTGACGCCGAGCAACCAGGTAGCCAGCAAGCGGCGCAAGCCAGTCATGGACGATCACGCTGATCTGTCACGACAGGGCGGCCTCGATCGCGTCGGCTGCCTGCTCCGCCCCGCCGACGGCGATGCCGGATAGCCCCTGCCGGGCCAGAACGGACAGCATCGTGCCGAAACCGCCGCGCAGCCAGGTGTCCTGGGGCAGGTGCGCGCTACGGCCGACGCGGGCAAGCCACGCGACCAAATAGGGCACTTCCGGCCAGTCCGGCCGATCCAGATAGAGGACGGGAACGCCCGCACTCGCGGCTTCAACGAAGCTCCCATAGCCGGGCTTGCAGATCAGCGCGTCGCACGACCATAGGGCATCGATGTACGGTAGATCCAGATCTTCGAAGTCGATAGTCGACGGATGCCGGGAAGTCCACGACGCCGGCACCACCAGCCGCCAGCCCGCAAACTCGGGCCAGTCCTCGACCGGCGGGCGCAGTTCCATTCCGCCCAGCGAGACCATCACCAACCGCTCGCCGTCGCCCAGGCCGGTGCGTTCGGCGATCCATTGGCGCTGGTTGGTGCCGCGCTGACAGACGGGGCCGATCGGGCGCAGATTCGGCAGCCCGGCCATCGGCATGCTCGGCTCCGGCTGGAGGAAGCACTGCGCAGAGGAATATGCCAAAAACATGCTCTCGAGGATCGCCGCAGCCTCGGGCAAATCAGCGAAGAAACTGGCGTAGATATCCAGCCAGTTGAGTGAGCACAGCGCGACGCCAGGAAGTCCGGCGCGGTCAGCCGCGGCCAGCGGCAGGTAGGGTACGTTGGCCAGGACGCCGTCGGCGTCGAGCGCGCGCAACGCGGCGGCTTCGGCTTCGACACGCGCTTCCCAGTCGCGGTGGAAACGCCGATACGCTTCGGCACTCGCCTGCAGGTCGACGCGCAGAGCGTCCTGCTGAACCATGCCCAGGTCGACTTCCGCAGGCTCGATCGCGACGCCACTGCCGAAGCGTTCGATCAACTTATGGCGCGGCGCAGCCGTGCGGAGCGTGATTTTCCAGTTCGGCACGCGACGGCGCAGCGCGTCGATGACCGGCGCCGTCTGCCCGATGTGGCCGAATCCGTGGGAGGAGATCGCAACGACCAGGTGTCTGTTCGATGCGCTCCGGCGCAATCGACTACTGGACACTGACGACCGGGATGTCTAGACCCATGGACCGGATCGCCGCCGACACCTCATCGACGTACATCGGATTCATTACGATGACGTCGGTCGCACCGATGCTGCGCAGCGCACCTGGGGCAATGACTTGCTGGCCCGTACCGGCGACGAAACGCCCTTGCTTGTGCGGATTGAGGTCAACAACGTACTCCACCGCCGAACCCGCAGCCGCGACGTTGAGAAAGGTCACGCCTTTCGATCCGGCACCCCACACTACGGTACGGCGGCCATGCCTGTGCGCGTCGGCAAGTTTCCCGCGCCAAGCCTCGACCGTCGCACGATACTTGGCGGCGAAGGAATCTGCGTAGCCGCGAATATCTGCGGCAGCCTGCGCCGCGGCGGACACACGACCTCGCTCGGCGGCCGGCTTCGCCTCGACCCAGATGAACTGCCCGCCGAAAGATTCGTCGGCCGCCGTGACATCGAATCCCGAATCCATGAATGCGCGGATCAGCGAGCCAAGGCTGAAATAGCCGCAGTGCTCGTAGATCAGATCCCAGATGCCAAGGTCCTTGAGGGTGAACAACCCGTTGGGCACCTCGCAGTAGAATGAGACATCGTCCCGGCCACCGAGGGTCTCGCGCAGCATGCGCAGGAAGGCCCGCGGTTGCTCGATATGCTCGAGTACATGGCGACAGCAGAGGAAATCCGGATCGCAACGTTGCGCCGCTTGCGCATCATAAAACGCCTGATGGAACGAGACGTTCGCGTCTTCGCCGGCATCAATGCGTTCCGGCTCGAAGCTGCGATCGAAACCGAAGCCACGGTTGCCGCCCTCCGCGCAAAGCAGGCGCAGAAAGTCGCCCTTGCCGCAGCCGATCTCGACAATTCTCTTCCCGCGCAATCCGTGCCGGTGCCTAAGGGAAGCGGCCAGTTGCTCGGCGTACTGACTGAAGCGTGGCGAGTAGTGAAGCGAATTGTCGTAGGCCGCGGTGTACTCGGTCAGACGCGGGTCGAAGGCCGCATTGAACAGGTGGCCGCAATCCGTGCAAAACCCGAGTGCGAGATCGCCGCTGGCGGCGGCAAGCGCCGCTTCCCGCTCGGCCCAGAGGACATTGCAATAGACAGGTACCCGCGCGATACGCAATACGTCGAGTACCTCGGTGCCTCCGCATGCCGGACAGGCGATTTTGTCTCTGGATTCCACGCCGTCCGCCTCCTACAGCGCCAGGATGTCCGGCGCGAGTCCGATGGAACCGAGGTCGCGCGCGATTTCATCCCGGTAGATTGCGTTCATAACGATGACGACATCGGGGCGGTACTCGGTTAGAAAGGCCGGCGCCACAATACGCTGGCCGCCCGCGGGCATGTAGTAGCCCTGCCGATGGGGATTGATGTCGACGACGTATTCGATGAGGTCGCCGACACCGATGGTGGTTAGGAACGACACGCCTTTGGAACCCGACCCCCACAGCACGACCTTCTTGCCGATCCGCGACGCGCCGGTCACGACTTCGCGCCATTGCGCGACCTTGGCTTGGAGCTTGGCAGGGAAGGTAGCGACATACCCTGCCAGGCGCTCCAGATCGTCTTCGGCCGGCAGCGGTGTGCCAGCAACGCCGAGTGCGGGCTTGGCTTCGATGGTCAGGTACTGGTCCGCATACTCAGTTTCGAGGTTGAGCACCTCGAAGCCGCTATGCCGAAACAGCCGTCCCAGCGAGCCGGGGCTGAAGTACGAGCAGTGCTCGTAGTAGATGTCCTCGAAGGCACAGTCGCGCAGGATGCGCGTCGTCTCGGGAATCTGGAAAAACACCATCACGTCCGGTCGATCGCCGATCGCTCGCCGCACAGTGCCGACGAACTGCGCTGTCGGATGGATGTGCTCCAACGTCATCTTGCAGCAGACGAAGTCGGCCTTGTGGTCGGTATACTTCTCCGAGTAGAAATCCTTGATGAATCGGACGTTCTGAGCCGCCTTGCCCGCGGTGCGGTCCTCCCGGTAGCCGGGATCGAAGCCGATGCCCCGATTGCCGCCGAGTTCGGCCAGTAGCAGCAGGAATTCGCCCTTACCACAACCGATCTCAAGCACGTCGCGCCCATGCAGATCGTGACGGTCGATCAGCGTTTGCGCGAGCTTGCGATGGAATGCGTTGAATGTTTCCGAGAAGCCCTGAGTCTCCTCATAGCGCCCTGAGTATTCGGTCAGTTTCGCGTCGAACGCCATGTTCGATATAAAGCCGCACTCTGGGCAGAAGGCGAGTTCGATGCGCCCGCGCGGATAGCCGAGGGCTTCCTCCCGGGAGCCCAACAGGATGCAACTGTTCGTCGGCACCGAGGCGTCGCGGTGAAAGGCGCGCATGCCTTTGGCGGAACAGCTTGGACAGACGTGTTCTTCTTCGGTCATGCTCGATCTCTCTGTTGAACGGTGCTGACGGTCTCGAACGGTCTCAGACGATTCTCGGTTCGGGAATCGGAATGATGAAGCGGCCGCCGGCGTTTCGGTACTCGGCCTGCTGTGCGAGGATCTCGTTGGCGAAATTCCAGGACAGCATCAGCGTGTAGTCGGGCTTCTTCCGCAGCAGTTCTTCCACCGGAAGAATCGGAATGTGCTGGCCCGGCATGAAACAGCCCTGCTTGTGCACATTGCGGTCGACGACAAAGTCGACCATCTCGCATCCTATGCCCATGTAATTGACCAGCGTCGCGCCTTTCGCGGCGGCGCCATAGCAGGCAATCGACTTCCCGGCACTCTTGAGATCTCTCAGCAACCCAATCAGTCCCTGCTTCAAGCCAGAGACCTTGCTCGAGAAATCCTGGTAGTAGCGAAAGCTATCGACGCCCTCTGCACGCTCCAGGGCAAGCAAGTCTCTTACTGCCGGGCCGACACTCTCGCGGCGTTCAACGAACAGGCGCAGCGACCCACCGTGTATCGCCAGACGCTCTACGTCGTTCAGGAACAGACTGTGCCTGCGGAACAGCCTGTCCAAGGCGGTGACCGAGAAATAGCACAGGTGCTCGTGATAGATCGTGTCGAACTCGCAGTGGTCGATCAGGTCCTTCGCATACGGAACCTCGATGACCGCGACGCCGGTGTCCTTGAGCAACCTGCCTATGCCCGCGACAAAGCCGTTCGTGTCCGCGACATGCGCGAGGACATTGTTGCCGTGGATCACGTCGGCCCGGCGCCCCTGCTCGCACAATTGAATCGCCAGATCCTCCGTAAAGAAGGTATTGAGTGTTGGAACCCCGGCCTTGACAGCGGCATTGGCCGGACCGTCGGCCGGATCGATGCCCAGAACCGGAATGCCGTGCTCGACGTAGTTGCGGAGCAGGTATCCATCGTTGCTCGCGAGTTCGACGACGAAGCTGCTGCCGTCGAGCCTGCGCCGGGCAATAACGTTCTCGACATTTTCGCGCGAATGCCGCAGCAGTGCATCGGAGAACGACGAGTAGTAGGGATACTCCTCGCCGAACAGTGTCTCGGGCGGGACCGTCTCCAGGATTTGCATCAGGGTGCAATGTGGGCAGAACGCCACCTGGAGAGGAAACGCCGGCTCGTCCTCGGCCAACTGCTTCTCGGTCAGCAAGCGGTCGGCCAGCGGCGTGACGCCGAGATCCAGGAACAGTTGTAGGCCCGTCTGCCCGCAGGACCGGCAGCCAGTTTCTTCGATGTTTTGAGCCATGACTAGAAAGACCTCCGGTACGTGTCGCTTCAGGCGCGCCAGCGCAGATTCTCGTCGAGCAGACCATCCGCGATGAGCTTCTTGATGTGGGCGATGCGCATGAACTTCGGCCCTTCAAAGTCCTCGAGCTTCAATCCGATGGACTTGTAGGCCTGATAAAGCTGCTCGACGCCGCGGCGCGCCGTCCACTGCGGCTTGAATCCGTGCAGGACCCGGGCGATCTTGTTGCAGTCGACGCGATAGCAGCGCTTGTCGGGCCCGGCATCCGCCGCGTACTCGACCTTGCATCCGGGAACGATCTCTTCGACCATGTCGGCGAGTTCGCGGATCTGATAGTTTTCCGTCGTCGTCCCCACATTGAATGCCTGGTTGAAGACGGCCTCGCGCGGAGCTTCCAAGGCGGCGATGTAGGCCCGGCAGATGTCTTCGACATGAACGATCGGCCGCCAGGGTGTGCCATCGCTCTTCAGGTAGACGCGGCCGGTGGTGAACGCCCACGCCGTCAGGTTGTTCACGACGAGGTCGAAACGGATCCGCGGCGACAGACCATACGCCGTCGAGGCCCGCAGATAGACTGGGCAAAAACTGCTGTCCGCCAGCTTGTTGAGCTCGCCTTCGACGCGAACCTTCGATTCGCCATAGGGCGTAACCGGGTTGAAGGCGGCTTCCTCGGTGAGGAACTGGTCGCCCGACGCGCCGTAATTGCTGCATGACGAAGCGAATATGAAGCGTGCAACACCGACTTCCTTCGCCAACTCTGCGAGACGGACCGATCCCTTGAAGTTGATGTCCTCGGTCAGCATCGGCCGATAGTCGCCGAGCGGATCATTGGACAGTCCCGCAAGATGGATGATCGCGTCGAATCCCCGCAATGCGGACAGTTCGACATCACGCACGTCCACCCGCAAGATGGGAACATCGGCGAGCGTTCCCGCAAATGTGCAGCGAGAGTAATAGTCGGTATCCAGGCCGACGACATCGTGCCCCTTTTCCATCAGCATCGGCACGAGCACCGTGCCGATGTATCCCGTTGAGCCCGTAACCAGTACTCGCATAGATCAGCTCCAAAGTTTCCACGGCGGATTGCCGCTGTCCCAGTACTTCTGAAGAATGTGTTTCTCGCGCAGGGTATCCATGCACTGCCAGAACGACGAGTGCCGGAAGGCCATCAATTGGCCGTCGCGCGCCAGATTCGTGAGCGGAGCATGCTCCCACATCGTGTCGTCGCCATCGATGTAGTCGAACACACCGGGTTCAAGGACAAAAAATGCACCGTTGATCCAGCCTTCGGCGGTCTGCGGCTTCTCAGTGAAACTCGTCACGCAGTCGCCTTCGAACTCGAGGTGGCCGTAACGCGCAGGAGGCCTGACGGCAGTGAGGGTCGCAAGCTTGCCGTGGGCACGATGAAACGCGAGCAACTCGTCGAGGTCTACGTCCGACACACCATCGCCCCAGGTAAGCATGAAGGTGCCACTTCCCAGCCAGGGCTTGAGCCGTTTGATCCGCCCGCCCGTCATCGTGTTCAGGCCCGTTTCGACGAGGTCGACCGTCCATTCGCTCCCGTTCAACCCATGACGCTTCACGTCGCCGGTCTTGGTGTTGACGGTCAGATCGCCTTCCAGCGCGGAGAAGTCTTTCATCCAGCGCTTGATGTACTCGCCCTTGTAGCCTAACGCAATCGCGAATTCCGCATGACCAAAATGGGCATAATGCTTCATGATGTGCCACAGAATCGGTCGCCCACCTATTTCAACCATAGGCTTAGGCTTCAACTCTGTCTCCTCCGCGAGACGAGTCCCCGCTCCTCCAGCCAAAATAGCCACCTTCATTGATGAACGCTCCTAGTCTCGGGAATTGTTGAAAAGTTGTTCGCGGCCCAGCCACCCAGTCCGAAAGAAATGGTCAGTTTCCAGTCCTCGGTTTCCAAATGATCATCTTCTCGCCCTTGACGAACTTGCAGAAGGCAAAAAAGCACGCAACATTGAGAATTAGGACGTAATAGGGAAGCAATAGCTTCGCCGCGACTCCGGGATGGTTCTTCATTAAATGCCCCGCAAGAGCGACGCCCAGACCAAGAATCTCCGCAATGAACACCGCCTTCCAAACGAAACTGGTTTGAGACGCGACAGCAGTCAGAACGAAGAGAAGCGAAATGGGCACGAATGCGAGATAACGAAGAACCTTGTGAGACAGCAATTGCCACGAATAAAGTCGATATCGAGTTGGGTTTAGCAGGCTCCGTTTGTCATAGAGCGCCCACATTGCGCGGAGCGAAACTCTAACACGCATCCGGAATTCATCCGACGCACTAGACAACGAGTGTTCGAACACGACTGCGGCTGGTTCGAAAACAACACGCTTGCCTTGCTCCACCACAGAGAGAGGCAGGACAAAATCGGGCAACTGGTCTGCCCGCATAGGCCTATAGAAGACCCGCCGTACTGCGTCGACCCCTCCGTCAGCACCGACAATCGAGCCAAGTCGTGTCTCAAACGAACGAAGGCAATTCTCATATCCTATATATGAGTCCGATCCCTTGCCGACAACCGACCCAACATTGTCGACGTAAACCATCCGACCGGTCACATAACCAACGGTGGGATCCGCAAAATTGCTCACTAACGCCCGAATGGCTCCTTTCTCGTAGATAGAGTTCGCATCCGAGAACACGACAATGTCACACGTGAGTTGCGAGATTGCTAGATTAAGCGCCTGGGTCTTCCCTTGCCGGGGCGACTGCCGAATCAACCGTACACGCCCAGGAAATTCGAGCACCAGGGTTCTAACAATTTGATCCGTTCGATCTGTCGATTCATCCGAGACAACTACAACCTCAAGCATCTCTGGCGGATAGTCCTGCCCAAGCTTGTTCCGGACTGTGGCCTCAATGTCCCGTTCTTCGTTGAACGCGGAGATCACAACCACAACTGAACGCGACACCGAGTCCTTGGAGACGCGCCGATCAGCAAATAGCCCTAGGAGCGCCGCGAGCACGGGATATCCGACATACGTGTAGCCGATGAGGGCGACACACACCAAAGCCATAATTTCAACCATTCGCCCCTTCCCAACATATTTCGGCAACACTGTGTTGGTGTAACGCATTCAAGAAATTGAAATGCATCCCCTCCCAACGTTTCTCACCACCGACGCGGCTCCCGCTTGTGCCATTTCGACAGGTGCCTACCATCCGGTCTTTCCGCCGTTCGATTCAGCCAAGGTTCGCAGATCACTGATCACCAGAAACGAAACAGCACTATTACCTGACGCTCGAGAATGTTTGACCGTACCATTGGGCAAAGCACCAGAGCAACTTGACGTTCGGCTTAGTCCGTTTCGACTGGACGCGAAGTAACCGGCACCGAAACAAGGTGAGCGGCAATTGTTGCCGTTGTACGCTTCAGGGCTTGTGAGTTCCATCACGAAACCATCACCGGTACGCTAAATGACGAGCCCTGGACCGCAGTCTCTCTTGACTCTCTAGGGGAGCTACACTCTGCTTCCCAGAAAAAAGTTCGGCATTGGTCTCATGAGCGCGATTTATGGATTCGTCTTGATTGACGGTGGAAGCCCACCACCGAGTTTGCTCGCCAGCATGGAGGCTTCGCTCGATCATCGAGGGCCAGACGGACGCTCACTGTGTCTGAAGGGGTCGCTTGGCATGGGCCTGAATTTCCTTCGGACAGTCGTCGATACCGATCCAGAGGTCGCATTTGATGACGGATCTGCCATTATCGTTTCAGATTCGAGACTCGACAATCGAGAGGAGTTGATAGGCTTACTTGGGCTGCCGCTTACCTCGGCTCGGCAAATGCCTGACGGGCAATTGATTCTGGCCTGCTACCAGAAATGGGGAGAAGAGTGTCCGGTTCGATTGCTCGGCGACTTTGCATTCGCCATTTGGGATGAGGGAAAGCGAAAACTGTTCTGTTCCCGGGATGCCCTCGGTGTCAAGCCATTGCAATTCGTTTACCTCCCGGGCCGCATATTTGCCTTTAGCACGGAAATCAAAGCGCTACTTCGCATCCCCGGCATTGAGTACGAGGTCGAAGTTCGGCGCATAGGCGACTACCTCTCTTCGCTTCCAGCTGACAAGCAACTCACTTTCTTCAAAGGAGTTAGTCGATTGCCGCCTGGCCATAGTGTCACGATGTCGGAGGGCAGAATTCGACTCAAGCAATACTGGACCCCGGCGCCGTGCCCTGCGCAGATACTGCACGATGCAGGCGATTTTGAAGCGTCCTACAGAGCGACCTTCACTCGCTCAGTTGGGGCACGCCTGAGGCATTCCGGCTCCCTTGGAGCAGCCCTGAGCGGAGGGCTGGACTCGTCATCAATAGTATGCGTCGCCAGAGAATTGCTGCGGGGGAGCGGAAGCCTTCCCCTACATACATTTTCTGCTGTTTTCGATGACGTGCGTGAAAGCGATGAGCGCGAGTACATGGATGCCGTTATCGGGCAAGGCGGATTGGTGCCACATCGCGTCCGCGCGGATCTACTTAGCCCGCTAGCTGAATGGGAAAAGGTTCTGTGGCACCAAGAGGAACCTATCTGGACACCAAACCTGTTCATGCACTGGGGCCTCTACGGCGCTGCCAAGGAACGTGGGGTCAGGGTTTTTTTAGATGGATTCCTCGGCGACAACATCGTTGGCCATGGTTGGGAGCATTTGATCGACTTGGCCTTCGACTGGCGTCTTATATCCCTGTTTCGCCAGATAGATGGGGTAACGCGAAAACAAGAAGGATTTTCATTCCCATCCATGGCCTGGACGTACATTGTGAAGTTCAGCCTATTAGCACGAATGAGCCTGACTCTTCGATCTGCTACAAAGCAAGGCCCGCGGCATCCACAGGGACTGCGTTTGGATCCGCTTATCAATCAGTCGTTCGCTGAGCACATTGATCTGGCGGAGCGAGTTCGCGAGTTTCGGCAACCCCCAACCTCCCCACCGGACGCATGGAAGAAGCGGCATCTTGGAGACGTTAATGCGGGAGAAATACCGCTTGCCCTGGAAGTGTCAAATAAGGTCGCAACAGCCTTCGGTATCGAAGCTCGATACCCTTTCGCCGATCGAAGGATGGTCGAACTCTGCTTAGCCATTCCGCCCGACAGGCTCGTTCAAGGCGGACTATCACGAATGATCGTCCGTAGAGCCCTTGAAGACCTTCTCCCTCCAGCCGTATGCTGGAGAAGTGGAAAAGGAAATCTCTCCTTTAACATTGCGCGCCGTCTACTTGATTTCGAACGCGAAAGGCTAGATGACATTATTCTCGGTCCGCAGAATGTCTTGGGAAACTACTGCGACACGACCAGACTTCGAAACCGATATTCCTTGTATCTGAAGGATCCAAGTCGCTTTCGTGTTCAGGAGATTTGGGCTCCGGTTAACTTGGCACTGTGGCTAGACGTCTTTCAGAGAAGGTTGCTCAATAGACCGTTTGGCGCGTAGCGTTCGGAACTATTTCACGCGGCTTGAATCGGAAAGGAGATATTTATAGAATACGTTTGCACGGCCATCAACAAAGTCCTACGAATTCTACAGGGCAACTTAGAGGAGGTTAGACGATCATGTTGAAGAAGACGTATGAAGAACCGGTCTTGAAGGTTCATGGCACCATTGAAACTTTGACTCAAGGATCCAGACTCGCGTTCGAAGATGCTTGGTTTGGGGTTGCAGGCACCGATGGTTTGATCGGGCCGAAATGCGAACCCGGGCAGACCACTTGGGCGTGTGGTTCGTAAGAAATCTGGTCTTCTGTGAATCGGTATCAGGCGTATGGCCTGATTCTTGAATCCGCCTTGCCGCTACCTGAACTCGAAGTAGCAACTGGCAAGGCGGACGTTTTTCTAGAGGTTAGTCCCATACCGCGGGCTCACAGCGAGCCAGGCACCCCGATTTCCCTGCTGGATGCAAGCGAAACCCATGTCCACCTTTCTTGGGGAGGAGTGGGGGAGTTAATAGTCGAGGAACCGGCTCGAATCCAGTTGTTATGTGTCGAAACGGCGGAAGACGCGGCGCTCAGGCTGTTCGTGCTTGGTGCTGGCTTGGGAGTATTGCTAGACCGCCTTGGCTACTTGGTATTCCATGCGAGCGGTGTCGCAGTGGGCAACCGTGCTGTTGGGTTCTTAGGCGGAAAGGGGATGGGAAAATCGACCCTGGCGGCCCAATTCAACCTTGCTGGGTTTCCATTGATTACCGACGAACTGTTTGCGATCACGTTTGGCTCGGACGGCCAGCCGATGGTTCATACCGGGCCGCAGCAATTTAGACTGTGGTCGGACGCGTTGGAGTGCTGGGGGGGCAATCTCAAGTCTGCAGTCCGGGTAAGGACAGGCCTCGACAAATTCACCGTTCCCGGAATATGCAAAATCGACGGTGCAGTGCCACTTGCGATCGCTTACGTGCTTAGCGCTGGGAACAGTATTTCGATTTACCCGATCGATCGGTCGCATTCGCTTCTACATCTTGTACCGCACCTTTACGTAGGCCGGTTCGGCAATGCAATCTTTCGTGCGTCAAGACACAGAACGCAACGTACTTTTAGCCAACTTGAGCAACTTCTAACGCGAATACACGTTAGACGGCTTTGTCGCGAGCGAGATCTCCGCAGACTACAAGACGTTACCCAGTGCGTTGAAGAGGACGTGACATCTGAACTTGCAGCGTTCAGTCAGTGACAAGGGTCGATACTGTCTCGACCTGCACGCCCACCGACAGTCGAACCACAACGAAAGTAAGTTAGCATGCCCACGAAAGCGACAGCAATTTCCCTGTGCTTGGAGTCGGTGTTTCGCGTCAGCACGGAACAGGTATCGACATGCCTTCCCGGAAATGACGGGCAGGTTGTGATCATTCTAGGACTAAAGGATGGTTATTATTTCGAGCTAAGCGAAGTTGGCGCTCGAATCTGGTCACTTCTCCAATCCCCTGCATCCTTGAATTCCGTGCTGGAAAGCCTTATGGCGGAATATGATGTAGCCAGATCGCGATGCGAGACGGATCTTATGAATCTCATTGAGCAGCTTCTTGATCGGGGTTTGGTTGAAGCCATTGATACGAAAGCTACAGAAGTTCCTTGATCTGAGTGCGCCAGACCGTAGGTTGCTGTGGAAAGCGATCCTTTCTCTCAGTGCCGTTCGGATCGGCTTGTGGATTCTCCCCTTCGCGCGAGTTCGCCGTTGGCTCGCAAATATTGGCGGAGCGAGCGCCTCGACATCGAAGTTCTCACCAGAGCGGCTCGCATGGGCGGTGGACGTTGCTGCAAACGTCGTCCCCGCGGGCGGTCACTGCCTTACGCAAGCACTGACGCTTCAACTTCTGATGCACCAAAACGGTTACTCGTGCGAAGTCTGTTTTGGAATTCATCCTGGGTCAATTGGCGTCGTTGCCGCGCATGCATGGCTGGAGCATGACGGTCGCGTCCTGATAGGCGGCGGAGAACTCGACACCTTGGTTCGACTATCAGCGCCTAAAGACGCGAGCAATTGACGAGTAGGCACGTGCAACCAACGATTGCTTCCAAGGGACTCCGGGGAGTTCGAGATTTGCTGCGGCCTATCCACACGAGCAAGGCAATCCGCTTTGTATTGGCCGCTGCACCGGGATGGACCGCACTAAGCCTCGTACTCATCGCAATTCAAGGGCTTGTACCGTTCGGAACGCTCTACGTTCTAAAGCTCCTTGTCGATCGTCTAACCGGTCCTACAACTCTTGACACGTTCTCCAACACATTCCCCGAACTTCTCTTCCTTATAGCACTTGCTCTGGCTGCGACAGTCCTGGGTTTGCTATGCAGCGCTTTCCTCGCGCATGCAAACACCGTTCAGGGACAACTCGTTGCTGACCACATGCAGCGTATCGTCCAATCGAAATCAATTGAACTCGATCTCGAGTACTACGAGAACTCCCAGTTCTTCGACAATCTGCACCGCGCCCAGAGAGAAGCGCCGACGAGACCAATTCGAATCGTGGACTCTCTGACACAGGTTGTCAGAAACAGCTTCACGCTGTTTGCCGCACTAATCGTTCTGATGACATTCCACTTTGGAGTCGTTCTGGTCCTGTTCGCTTCTTCACTTCCGGTGATCTATTTCCGCCTCGCCCATACCCACAGATTTTTCGACCTTCAGGTGAAGACCACCACTCTTGAACGCAAGCGAAAATACCTAAATCAACTGCTAACCAGCGCGGAGAGCGCAAAAGAAGTACGTGTATTCGACTTCGGTCCGCAATTGATCCGCTGGTACGACGACTATACAAGGCTCTTGCGAACTGGTAACAACAAACTGTCCGCTGATGGTGCGCGACGGCAGTTCATTACCGAGGTGTTTGCAGCGACAGCAGCATACTCGTCTCTCGCATTGATTGTCTCCAGCGCGGCCAACGGTGCAATATCCATCGGACAGTTGCTCTTATATTTCGGCTCCTTTCAGATCGCGATGAACGCGCTGCGCCCTTTGCTTTCCAGCCTCGCAGCATTCTACGAAAACAATCTTTTCCTCACGACCCTATTCGACTTCTTGAATGTCAGACGAACGATTGCAGAACCAATCGCTCCTACCCCACCTCCGCGTCAATGGCGTTCCGGGATAGTGATGGAGAACGTGTGTTTCCGTTACCCAGGAACAAACGAGTTCATTCTAGATAGAATAAGTCTGTCGATCCGTCCCGGGGAGATTGTTGCACTTGTGGGCCAAAATGGTACGGGCAAGACAACGCTCACCAAACTCCTCTGCCGGCTGTACGACCCCACAAGTGGTCGGATCTCGTTAGACGGGGTCGATCTGAAGGAATATGGAACGAAGGAACTCCGCGGCCATTTTAGCGTCATCTATCAAGACTTCGGCCGATATCACCTTACCGCTCGCGAGAACATCCGGATCGGATCATCGTCGCTAAACCCGGACGCTGACACGATTAAGGACGCAGCAAAATGGGCGGGAATCCATGACGAGATTTGCAGGCTCCCAAATGGATACGATACCGTCATGAGTCGCTCACTCGCGGATGGTGAAGAGCTAAGCCTCGGCCAGTGGCAGAAGCTTGCCCTCGCGCGAGCCTTCGTGCGCGAATCTCAGTTTATCATCCTAGACGAACCGACGAGTTCGCTCGACGCTGCTGCGGAGTTCGAATTTTTCGAGAAATTCCGCGAGATGGCAAAGGGCCGATCAGCCCTAATTATTAGTCACCGATTCTCCACGGTCCGACTTGCAGACAGGGTATATGTTCTCGACAAAGGCAGAATCACCGAAGAGGGAACACATGAAAGCTTGATGACCCAAGGTGGTTTATACGCCGAACTCTACAAGAAGCAAGCTTCGTACTACGCATCCTAGATCGGCTCGATTCTGTTTTGGAGAGACCACGTTGAGTTGACGACTCATCCGCCCCTGCCCTTTGGCCGCTTCAGGGCGTACCGTCGGCACTTGAGAAAACAATCCACCATTAGCCTTAAGGGACGCACTACATAGTAGAGCGCCTCAAGCGATCTTGGAAAGTGAATCAAGCGACGATCGCGATCGTTTGGTGTAAGAATAATCCTTAGCGACAAAATGTATGGAATGCACGTCTCTCGCCAGCGTTCCCGCAACAGGAAATGAAACCAACTACGAGAAAGTACGAACGGCTCAAACTCCCCTACACTCCTGCCAAATAGTCGAGTTGCTACATGTCTTAACAGTTTGAACTCGCGTTTTCCACGCTGCGGTCTGATCAAAGCCCGATCGAGAGGTGCACCAAGCAATAGGTTAGAAGCAAGGAGGCTAATCTCGACTATTCGACTTACACCGCACTTCGATGCGATCAAGTTAACTGCTTTCCAATCCAATTTTACACCTGATCTCAACATCTCGGCCAAGTCGCAAAGCTTGCTCATTCGCAACGGACTCTCGCCCCAGGCATCCTTGGCAATCTGAATACCCAGGACAACCACCGTATCCTCCAGAGACAAAGTACGAACGTACGATGGCATCCCCACGGGCCTAATCGAACGTTCGAAGAGATCATCGAACGAAAGCGCTAGCGGGAACTGGTCAGGTGCCAACCCACGATGGACATCGACCGCAACGTTACGCCGTTCATCAAACATGCCGCATTCCCACCCCCAATCCTTGGTCTGACGGAAGCCGTTATCCGCGAGTATTTCGAGGACCCGTTCGTACTGATCTGAATCAATGAGAACATCGAGATCTCCGAACTCTCGCATTCCAACCTGCCCAAATGCTATCAAGGCAAGGACCGGCCCTTTGTAAAACAGGAATCGAACCTCTTCTCTGTGGAGCAAACCAGCGACCCGAACAAGTTCGCCGGACAGGTACACGTTGCGCGAGGCGATTTCACGTCGACGTAGAGAGAAGAAGCGATTAACCCGTTCTGGGACCAGATCCGCAGAAAAATCGACGAGAGTCTGACCAACCAATGGGCAGACTCGATGGCTTATCGCGGTGGTCACCACGCAATCCCAGTCGAGCGAACTCGCCAACAAGAACTGCACGTGTTGCTTTGCGGAAGTATCGACCGCTGAGCGGGCACACAACAGTACGAGTTGTTCTTCCGGCCCAAGCCGGAGAGTATTGATCCAAGGATCTAGACTCAATTTCTTAGACTGGGATGTGCCGACCGAGCGGCAAACACGATTTCGACAAATCACCTACCTCACGCCTTTGAAGTTCCATAGTCGTGGTTACCTCCTTGACTTGCTGCGGTTTTCCAACGCAGGAGAGGTTACTGTGCTTCGTCCGAGAAAACGAAGATCATATGGGTGGCTCTCACTACGATAAAGCGCAAGAATCCGTCGAACATAAACCTTCGTCTCCGGATAGGGAGGTACACCACGGTATCTATCGACAGCACCCTCGCCGGCATTGTAGCCAGCTGCCACGAGTTCCACGTTTCCTCTGAAATACGCCAACAGCCACCGAAGATAAGCCAATCCTCCGCGAATATTCTGTTCGGGATCAAATGGCTTCCGAACGTTAAATCTCTCCGCGGTTTCGGGGATTAATTGCATCAATCCTTGTGCGTTCTTGGGAGAACGCGCATTGGGGTCAAAATTCGACTCGCTCTTGATAACCGCCAAGGCCAAGTGTGGGTGTACTCGATATTCCGGCGCCAAACTCTGTATGAGTTCCACAATCCGCCTTGGAGCGGCCAAAGGTAGATCCGGTTCCTTGGTCAGCAATGCATCCGAATCCACGAATTCAAGAGCTTCACTGGCTTGAGGCATCAAGCACTCGGGCAAATTCGCTGTGGAAGCAGAGAAATGCTGTCGAATTTTGATCGCGTGTTCGTGTCCGCCCTCAGCTGCACGGGCAATCAAAACACTTGCCACACTATCGTCGCGAGGAATCCCGCGGCCATTCGCAAACATCCATCCAAGACTGAACAGCGCTTCCGCATTTCCATTTCGCGCCAGTCCACAATAGATTTGGAATGCCTTCCTTTCATCCTTGGCAACTCCCTCTCCGTGCTCATAAGCCAGAGCCTGATCCAACTGCTCCGCCTGCCCGTCATGGCCGGCAGAGGTAGCCTCCGCGATGCTTGTAGCGGATGCGTCGGATAACCCGATCAGTGCAACACAACCAACAACGCGCAGTACCACCGCCCGAATTCTTAAGCTGTCCATGCCAACATCACTCTAAACCCCGAGTCCTATGCTTCCGTCAGACTGTCCAAGCAGAGACAACGGCGAAATCTTAGAGACTCGCATCGGTATCCCCACTTCCCCAACGCGAAAGCGAATAGGCGAGACCTCATGATCGATCCACTTGATGGAATTTTGAAGCCGTCGGATGGACTACGACTATGCTTCCAGAAGCATGAAAGTTCGGTCAGCGCACGCAAGGATCCACTGCCCAGCATCTTGCGAAACGCACCGTAGTCGCACGCGCGGCAGGGAGGACTCGAACCCACCGACCCCCGGCTTAGAAGGCCGGTGCTCTATCCGACTGAGCTACTGCCGCAATGAAGAAGTAAAAAACGATTGGTCGGGGTGAGAGGATTCGAACCTCCGACATCTTGCTCCCAAAGCAAGCGCGCTACCGGACTGCGCTACACCCCGAAGAGGGCAGGATGTTACCCGCAGCACCGGGGTTGGTCAAATTGACCTCAGATATGTTTGGGACGAACGCCAAAAAGAAAAAGGGCGCTTGTACTGCGCCCTTTTCATCGATCTCGGGTGAGATCTATTGCGGCAGCTGCGCTTCGCCAGAGCCCTGCTGCTGTGCCTGCTGTGCCGTTTCATGAGTAACCGCTTTCATTGAAAGCCGGATCCTTCCTTTTTCGTCGGTTTCCAGCACTTTGACCTTGACGACCTGCCCTTCCTTCAGATGATCGGCAACCTTTTCGATTCGCTCGTTGGCAATTTGCGATATGTGGAGCAGGCCGTCCTTGCCGGGCAACACGCTGACGATGGCGCCGAAATCGAGCAGACGAAGCACGGTGCCCTCGTAGACCCTGCCCACCTCAACCTCGGCCGTGATCGCCTCGATCCTCTTTTTGGCCACGTCCGCCATGTCGGCATTGACCGAAGCAATTGTAACGGTGCCATCGTCGGTGATATCGATTGTTGTACCAGTTTCCTCCGTCAGCGCACGAATGACCGCCCCGCCTTTGCCGATCACGTCCCGGATCTTCTCCGGATTGATCTTCATCGTCAGCAGACGCGGCGCATAGGTCGACACCTCGCCCCTATGGGTCGAAAGCGACGATTTCATTTGCCCAAGAATGTGCAGGCGGGCGTCCTTGGCCTGTGCCAGCGCGACCTGCATAATTTCCTTGGTGATTCCCTGGATCTTGATGTCCATCTGGAGCGCGGTAACACCATTGTCCGTACCCGCCACCTTGAAATCCATGTCGCCGAGATGATCTTCATCGCCGAGGATATCGGTCAGAACCGCGAACCGATTTCCCTCCTTGATCAGACCCATCGCAATACCTGCAACATGTGCTTTCAGCGGCACGCCTGCATCCATCAACGCCAGCGATCCACCGCAAACGGAAGCCATCGACGAGGATCCGTTCGACTCGGTAATTTCCGAAACCACTCGCATCGAATAGCTGAACTCTTCGGGCGAAGGCAGTACTGCGATCAACGCACGCTTCGCGAGGCGTCCATGACCGATCTCTCGGCGTTTCGGTGCGCCGAACCGGCCGGTTTCGCCTGTCGCGAACGGCGGCATGTTGTAGTGGAGCATGAAACGCTCTTTGTACTCACCGGCGAGCGCATCAATAATCTGTTCATCTCTTCCAGTGCCGAGCGTCGCGATCACCAGCGCCTGAGTCTCGCCGCGCGTAAAGAGCGCCGAACCGTGGGTTCGCGGCATCACGCTGTTGCGGATGGCGATCGGTCTGACGGTGCGTGTGTCGCGTCCATCGATGCGCGGATCGCCATTCAGAATCTGCGAACGAACAATTTTCGCTTCAAGATCAAAGAAGTGATTCTTGATGGTATTGGCGTCCGGAGCAGCCACGCCTTCCGGAAGTCCCGTGGTCAGCTGCGCCATCAGTGAACTGCGGATTTCATTGACCTTGGCCGTGCGCAACTGCTTCTGCGTCAGTCGATACGCATCCCTGAGGGGCGCCTCCACCAGCTCGGCAATCTTGCCGATCAAGGCTTCGTCCTTGGCAGGCGGCTGCCAGTCCCACTCGGGCTTTCCTGCCACCTCGACAAGTTCATTGATTGCATTGATCGCCGACTGCATCTGCTCGTGACCGAAGACTACGGCACCGAGCATTACATCTTCCGGCAATTCCATCGCCTCGGATTCAACCATCAATACCGCGGCCTGGGTTCCAGCCACCACCAGATTGAGTTGACTCTCCTTCAACTGGCTTTGGGTCGGATTGAGGATGAACTGGCCGTTCTGATAGCCGACACGAGCCGCGCCGATCGGTCCGTTGAAGGGGATGCCGGAAACTGCCAATGCAGCCGAAGCGCCGATCAATGCCGGAATATCCGCATCCACTTCGGGATTCAACGAGAGCACATGAACGATGACCTGCACTTCGTTGTAGAAGCCGTCGGGAAACAAAGGGCGGATCGGCCTGTCGATCAGGCGCGAAGTCAGGGTCTCCTTTTCCGAGGGGCGCCCTTCTCTCTTGAAAAACCCCCCCGGGATTCGTCCGGCCGCGTAAAACTTCTCGGCGTAATCGACCGTCAGCGGAAAGAAATCCTGCCCGGGTTTCGCTTCTTTTTGCGCAACGACTGTCGCGAGAACAACCGTGTCATCCATGCTGACGAGGACCGCCCCAGACGACTGGCGCGCAATCTCGCCAGTCTCCATCGTGACTGTGTGCTGCCCGTACGAAAAACTCTTCTTAGCGTGATTAAACAATTTCATATCCTCTCGTTCGGTTTCCGTCGTACATCATCGCGCATACATCGGACCAAAATGAAAAGCCGGCGTAGGCCTCATCAGGCCATCGCCGGCATCGAATCTGTTGCCCGCTCCACTGAACTGGGCGCGCAAGCATCGGCGCCTACTTGCGCAGACCGAGGCGCTCAATCAGCGAGCGATAGCTATCCACGTTCTTGCGCTTGAGATAGTCGAGCATCTTGCGACGCGCACTAACCATCTTTAGCAAACCGCGTCGCGAATGATGATCCTTGACATGGGCCTTGAAATGGCCGGTGAGGTCGTTGATGCGTGCAGTAAGCAGCGCGACCTGAACTTCGGGGGAACCGGTATCGCCCTTGGCACGTTGGTAGTCGCCAACGATCTTGGCCTTGTCTGCAGTCTGGATTGCCATGAATCTCTACCTATCGTCTTGTCTCTTGGAAAACATTGGATTATACGTGCAAATTTGCAGTCTACTCAATCCCCTGCCACAGGAATGTGGCTGGAATCAGGGTGAGGCGACAGCGCCAACCACACGTTTCGGCCGGACGAAGCTTCCTTCAACTTCCCCCGTGCCCAGAAACTGCTCGTCGGGGCCATAAACCCGGACATCTCGGCCTGCACTTGGTTGCGGACCGAGTGCGACGGCTTGCCCGTGTCCGAAGGCACGCGCGGCATCATGCATCAACTCGACTTTGGTCCAATCCGTGATCAGATGATCGGCCGGTTGAAGCCAATCCGACGCATTGGCCAGATCGGCCTCGAGTCGCTCCAACTCTACGGCATCGCGAACCTCAAACCGCCCGATCCTCGTCCGGCGCAGCCCTGCCAAGTGTGCGCCACAACCAAGCAGCGCTCCGATATCCTCCGCGAGTACCCGAATGTAGGTTCCCTTGCTGCAATCAACGGAGATACGCGCCCTACTTCCGGCAAACGCGAGTACCTCGATTTTTTGAATCCGGACCGTCCTCGGCTGCCGCTCCAGTATCACGCCAGACCGGGCATATTCGTACAAGGGCCGCCCGGCGACCTTCAGCGCCGAATGCATCGGCGGGGTTTGTTCGATCGTGCCTACGAATCGGCTGCAAGCTGAAACGAACTCCTCGGCAACGCAATTCGCTTCGCGACTTTCTACGACCACCCCTTCAGCATCGCCTGTATCCGTGCGGACACCGAGACACAGTTCGGCCTCGTAGCTCTTGTCAGCTTCGAGCAACGTCTGTGCGAACTTCGTTGCCTCCCCGAAGCACAGGGGCAACAACCCCGAGGCGAGCGGATCCAGCGTACCCGTATGCCCTGCTTTCGCCGCGTTGAACACTCGACGCACACGCTGAAGCACGGCATTGGAAGACAAGCCCGACGGCTTGTCCAGGAGCACCACGCCGTCGACTTTCAGTCGCGGCGGGCGACGAGTCGCATTCATTCAGATGTCGTCGCTCGATGTGTCGTGATCGGACTTTACGGCCTCGTCGATAAGACGGGACAAGCGATCGCCCTGCTCCACCGAGCGATCGTAGGCGAAGTGGAGTTCGGGAAGCGTGTGTATGCGAATGCGCCGCCCAAGTTCGCGTCGCAGAAAACCGCTCGCAGCACGCAGCCCAGCGAGCACTTCGCTCACGCCGGACTCCCCCTTCAACGAGGTAAAAAAAACCTTCGCGTGCGCATAGTCTGGCGAGATCTCGACATCCGTCAATGTCACCAGCCCCACCCTGGGATCCTTGACCTCAAGCTGGATCAATTCGGCCAGCTCGCGGCGAACCTGCTCTGCCACACGACTGCTGCGCGAAAATTCTTTGGGCATGGGCCAGCCAAGCGGGCACGATCAGAGCGTGCGCGCCACCTCCTCGATCTCGAATACCTCCAGCAGGTCACTTTCCTGGATGTCGTTGTAATTCTTGAGCGAAAGACCGCATTCGAAGCCGCCCTTGACTTCTTTTACATCGTCCTTGAACCGCTTGAGAGAGTCCAGTTCCCCGGTCCAAACGACCACGTTGTCACGCAGCAGACGGATCTGGGAGCCGCGTTTGACCACGCCATCCAGCACCATACATCCCGCGACCGAGCCAACCTTGGAAATTCGGAATACCTGCCTGATCTCGACCTGTCCAATGACCTTCTCCCTCCGCTCGGGAGCCAGCATGCCGCCGAGAGCGGCCTTGATCTCATCGACCGCATCGTAAATGATGTTGTAATAGCGAATGTCGACGCCAAAACTTTCGGCTGCCTTGCGTGCGCTTGCATCAGCACGGGTATTGAAACCTATGATGACGGCCTTCGATGCAGACGCAAGGTTCACATCCGACTCCGTAATACCGCCCACGGCAGCGTGAATGATGTTGACCTTGACCTCGTCCGTCGAAAGTTTCGCCAAGGCATGAGTCAAAGCTTCCTGGGAACCCTGCACGTCCGCCTTCACGATGAGGGCGAGTGTCTTCGCCTCACCTTCGCCCATCTGTTCAAACATGCTCTCCAGCTTTGCAGCTTGCTGTTTCGCGAGCTTGACGTCACGGAATTTACCCTGTCGGAACAGCGCGATCTCGCGCGCCTTGCGCTCGTCCCCCAGAACCATGGCGTCATCCCCGGCTGACGGAACGTCCTGCAGCCCCTGAATTTCGACCGGAATCGACGGGCCGGCCTCGGCGACGTTCTTGCCGGCCTCATCCAACATGGCTCGAACGCGACCGAAAACGGCACCGGCAAGGAGGATGTCTCCACGCTTCAGCGTTCCTTGCTGGACCAGAATGGTGGCCACGGGCCCCTTCCCCTTGTCGAGGCGCGCCTCGATGATCAAGCCCTTTGCCGGCGCGTCGACCGGCGCCTTCAACTCCAGCACTTCCGCCTGCAGCAAGACGTTCTCGAGCAGTGCGTCGATGCCTGCCCCCGTCTTGGCCGATACCGGTACGAAGGGCGAATCGCCACCGTATTCTTCGGGCACGACTCCTTCGGCGACGAGTTCCTGCTTTACCCGGTCCGGGTTGGCCTCCGGCTTGTCGATTTTATTGATTGCGACGACCAGCGGGACGCCCGCCGCCTTGGCATGGTGAATCGCCTCTTTCGTCTGGGGCATCACGCCGTCATCGGCCGCGACGACCAAGATCACGATGTCAGTGGCCTTGGCGCCTCGGGCGCGCATGGCGGTAAAGGCTTCGTGGCCCGGCGTATCCAGAAAGGTGATCACACCACGCGGCGTTTCCACGTGATAGGCACCGATGTGCTGGGTGATTCCGCCGGCCTCACCCGAAGCGACGCGAGTCTTGCGGATGTAGTCGAGCAACGAGGTCTTGCCGTGATCGACGTGACCCATGACCGTAACCACAGGCGCGCGCGGAAGCAGTTCGATGTCTTTGTGCACCTCAGCGTCTTCGACGAGGAAAGCATCCGGATCATCGAGCTTGGCAGCCTTCGCCACATGCCCCATCTCCTCTACGAGGATCATCGCGGTTTCCTGGTCGAGCACCTGATTGATCGTAACCATGGAGCCCATCTTCATGAGGGACTTGATTACCTCGGCAGCCTTGACCGACATCTTGTGCGCCAGATCCGCCACGGTGATCGTTTCCGGCACCAAAACTTCGCGGACAATCGGTTCAGCCGGCATTTGCGCGGCCTGTGAATCTTCACCATGGCGATGATGCCGTCCGCGCGGACCACCACGCCACCCGGAAGATGGACTCGTATCGCCCCGCGTCTTGATTCCGCGACGCTTCGCACTTTCGTCCTTCCACGTGGACGCCGGCTTCTTCGCTTCCTTCTTCGTCTCGCCGTCTGCCTTCACGGGTTTATGCAGAGTCGCGGTTCCCGGTTGCGCAGCTGTCTCCGCAGGCATTGCATCTGCAGCCTTTGCCTTCGCTTCGGCTTCGGCCTGCAACTGGGAAAGCCGCTCCTCCGCGCGACGCTTCGCATCGGCTTCACGTTCCTGCTTGGCTTTGAGTTCCGCGGCCTGGATCGAAGCCAGGTCGGCGTGACGCCGCGCTTCGTTCTTGCGCCGTTCGAGTTCCTCTGGCGACAGGATGGCTTCCACGGAGGGCACCACGCGCTTGGTCGTAGGTTTTTCGACCGGGGCCGGCACCACTTCCGGCTCGATAACCGGAACGATCTCCTCGACGACAGGAGGCTCGACTTCCACCGGCGCCGGAGCAACCTCCTCGGGCTCCGGGGCGGGCGGAGCGACAGACACTTCGACAGGCTGCACGGCCTGCTCGGGAACGGCCGCTTCGGTCGAATCACGCTTGACGAGCACCCTTTTCTTCCGCACCTCCACCTGTATCGTGCGGGCCTTGCCGGTGGAGTCAGCTTTCTTGATCTCGCTGGTTTCCTTGCGCGTCAGCGTAATCTTCGTCTTAGTCTGTGTCTCGCCATGAGCCCGACGCAGGTACTCGAGTAACCGTGTCTTGTCCTGTTCCGATAGCAGGTCACTCGCAGCGGACTTCTCTACGCCAGCTTTCTGCAACTGTTCGAGCAGCGCCGAGGCGGGCATCTTCAGCTCGCTCGCAAACTGGGTGACGTTCATCTGTGCCATATCTGCTCCTGCAACCTCTACTGCTGCTCAAACCAGTGGGCGCGAGCCGCCGTGATCAAATTCGTTGCCCGATCCTGATCGATCTCGGTGAGATCCAGCAACTCGTCGACGGCGAGATCGGCAAGATCGTCACGAGAACGCACGCCTGCACGAGCAAGCTTCGCGGCAAGCGGCTTATCCATCCCTTCCAGGCCCAGCAGATCCTCGGAGACGTTCTCGAGTTGCTCCTCGTCGACGATCGCCTCCGTCAGAAGAACGTTCCGCGCGCGATTGCGCAACTCATTGACCGTCTCGTCGTCGAAAGCCTCGATCTCCAGCATCTCTGCGAGCGGGACATAGGCAACCTCTTCGAGCGTCGAGAATCCTTCCTCGATCAGGATGTTCGCGACCTCTTCATCGACATCGAGGCGGGACATGAAGATCTCCCTGATCCCCGACTGCTCTTCCTCGGATTTCTTCTGAGACTCTTCAACCGTCATCAGATTGATCGTCCACCCGGTCAGTTCCGAAGCCAGACGAACGTTCTGTCCGGCGCGGCCGATCGCGATTGCGAGATTGTCCTCGTCAACCACGACATCCATGCTGTGTGCATCCTCATCCACGACGATGCTGCTTACCTCTGCGGGCGCCAAAGCGCCAACCACGAACTGCGCCGGATCCGGC
>WBZU01000299.1_pt1 | contig 44781 bp, 38 predicted proteins | sample 5204311 | NCBI WGS metagenome assembly WBZU01 (sample SAMN12344359, study PRJNA552823) | activated sludge metagenome | biome: Activated sludge suspended growth; feature: Nitrification reactor; material: Wastewater; isolation source: activated sludge from nitrification reactor of wastewater...
TAAGAGCTCTTTCCAGCTTTGCTCCTTTTCCTTTGTACAAAGGGAAACCGCTTCCTGAAATCTTAGTGCCGCGCTCAAAGTCAAGAATATCAAGCGCTTTTCCAAGTTCAATGTGATCCTTAACATCAAAATCAAAACTATTTTTCTCTCCCCATTTCAGTATCTCTGTGTTATCTTTTTCTGAATTTCCCTGAGGAACAGAATCATCGGGAAGATTAGGCACATATCTGAGCAGCATGTCTAAATCTGTATCAACTTTTCTCAGTTCTTCATCATAAGCTTTTATTTCATCCGAAACTTTTTTCATCTCAGCGATTTTATCCGAAGCATCCTGTTTATTTTTTTTCATCACGGCAATTTCATCAGAAACTGAATTTCTGAGTTCCTTTAGAGTTTCTGATTTTGAAATCAAAATGAGTCTTTGCCCGTCAGTATCAAGTATTTTATCAATTACGGAAACTTCTTCTTTTCTCAGTCTGAGTTTGCTTTTTACTGATTCGGGATTATCTCTGATTAATTTTATGTCTAACATTGAATAAGAAAATTAAAATTTATTAATAGCCGAGCTGAATTTTCAGAAGTCTGAGTCCTTCAAGACTATCCATCGGCTTAAAACCAAGTTCGGATTCCATTTTATATGTTGTCAGTCCTGATCTCAAAGGTCTCGGAGCTGCCTGATTCAGACTCGCTGTAATAACAGGTCTGACAAGTTCTTTGTTGTAACCGAATACCACACAGACCTTCATTGCAAAATCAAACCTGGAAAGAATGTCTGATCCTGCGATATTATATATTCCTTTCAAATTCTTTTCGGTTATTTTTAAAGCACCGTAAGCAAGATCATCTATCATAGTTACATTGCTGATCTGATCAGTTACAATCGAGACCGGCTCGTTGTTTCTGAGCTTTTCTATAAGCCATAATGCGAAATTCGGCTTTACGTTATTGCCAATACCGTAAAGCACCAGAGTTCTTACAATGGCAAAACTTATATCGCTCGTAATGCAGGCGTTTTCGCTGGCAAGCTTTTCCCTTCCGTAAAAGGATACAGGATTCGGAACGGATTCTTCAGTATAAGGACCATTCCTTCCGTCGAATACATAATCAGTGGAAAAATGTATTAATCTCGAATTATTTCTTCTTGCTGCAATAATAATGTTTTTTACGCCGTCGACATTTATTCTCCATGAAAGCTCTCTTTCTGTTTCGCATTTATCAACATTTGTAAATGCTGCGCAGTTTATGATTACTTCCGGAGAATAGAAATCAGTTATTCTTTTTACGTCTTCTTTTAAAGTAATATCAAGTGTTTCATATTTGTGCCCGAAAGAAAGATATGAGTGATCTTCAAATGAGGTTTGTATCAGTTCGTAATCAGATTCCCTAGTAAAAATTGAAGTGATTGCCTGTCCGAGAAGCCCGTTAGATCCGGTTATTAGAATTTTCATTCAGTCCAGTTAAATAAATTATCTTAGTTTGTCTAATTCTTTTACTCCTTCAAGTGAAGAATTAAATGAAGCCATCCTGTTTGCAAAATGAACGCTCTTTATAAAATCCCTGTTAACCGAATAATCAATTGTAAATGATGAGGCAAAAACATCACCGCATCCGGTGGAATCCTTAAAGTGCGGATTTTCAATAGAAGCGACGTTTATATGATCAAGGTCATTGAATTTTTCTTTCCCGTAAGATTTTTCCTTTCTTAGAAATCCTGTTACTCCGATCTTTCCGCGTGTAACTATCAAACCTTTCACGTCATAATTTCTGTTGTAAAGAATTTCTTCCGCTATTCTGTATTCCGAAAGCTTGTCACGGCTTAATGTCGCTATTTCAAATTCATTCATCTGAACAGTATCCGAATTCGTGCACCATTCATACCAGTTTTCTACAGGTTTGTGTATTCTGCTCCCGTCTTCCTTTGTATGCATTACAATGTTATGTATGTCTATGTGAATGTATCCGCTGAAATTTTTTCTAATGTTCTTCAAAGTATGCAGAGTAATATCAACTCCCGATATCATATTTATAAGTATAGCATCAGCCATTTTAAAAAAACTTTCGCACTGTATGTAATCAAGAGTATATGTCGGCTCTGTTGATTTTTCAATTCTTGCGCTTTTGTCTGTATTATACAAATTATAGTAAAGATTTACTTTCCTTGTCGGATGCTTAACTTTGTTTATGCCGTCTGTCCTGATCTTTGGATATTTTTTGAATATGGAAATAATGTTATCAAACTCATCTTCTCCCAGATTCATTACAGGAATTATGCTGTCATTCGCTCCCGAAAGCACTGCCATGCTTATTAATGAATAAAGTATCCCGCCGTAACTGTTAACAGTTTCGCCGTTCGCTTTATGAATAACATCTACGCAGGGTTCTCCGATTACTAAATAATTCATTATGCGGATTTAAATATTTTTTCAATTTCGGTTATAATTTCTTCTGTCAGTTCTGTTTCAGAAGCTCTGATGTTTTCTTTTAACTGTGACTCTTTTGTTGCCGAAGTGATTGCGCTTGAAACTGTCTCATCTCTCAGACACCATGCCAGCGCAAGATTGGAAACACTTATGCCTGTTTTTTCGGAAAGATGTATGAGTTCTCCTGTTTTATTCAGATTTTCATCGTTCACAAAGTTCTTTACGAAAGCATTATTTTTTTTATCTTTTAATCTCGAATCGTTTTCAATTTTTTTCTTATTATACTTTCCGGTTAAAACACCCTGCGCAAGCGGCGACCAAACTACAAGACCGATTCCTTGTTCCCTGCAGATATCCAGAACTCCGTTGCTTTCTATCGCTCTTGAAAAAAGATTGTACTGCGGCTGATTGCTTACGGGTTTGTGAAGATTATATTTTTCACAGATGTCAATCGCATTCTTAATTTCATCTTTGCTCCATTCGCTGACACCCCAGTAAATAATTTTTCCCTGTTCGATCAGAGTATTATAAGCTCTGCAGGTCTCTTCTAATGTTGTATCCGGATCATAACGGTGGCATTGATAAAGATCTATATAATCTGTTTTCAGATTTTTAAGAGATTTATGTACCGATTCGAAAATATGTTTTCTTGAAAGTCCTTTATCGTTTGGATCCTCAGACATTTTACCGAAACATTTTGAAGCAATGAACAGATCCTGTCTCCTGAAATCCTTAAGCGATTTGCCAAGCGTGATTTCAGCCATCCCGTAATTATATACATCCGCAGTATCAAAAAAATTTATTCCTTTCTCAAAACCAAGTTTAATCAAATTTCCGCTTCTTTTAGCATCAACAGTCCCGCCTATTGTAAGCCAGCTTCCAAGACTTATCACGCTGACCTTTGCTCCGCATTTACCAAGATTTCTGTATTTCATTTATTATAAAATTAAAACATCAATTTTGAAAAGCTTTTTTGAGTTGCTCTCTGGAATGGATTCTTGACTTATCGCCTCCGAAATTAAAAGTTACCGTTCCCTGATTTGTAATCCCAAGGTCCCTGTAATTATAGATCGCATAATCTATCTGAAAAGTTTTATAATAAATACTTAACCCTCCGGAAAAAGAAGTCGGCTCTGTTCCTATCCCGGCACGCAAGTCAATATAATCATTAACGGAATATTCCAATCCCCCTCTTACTGAAAGCGGATACTTAACATCTTTTTCAAATTCAAGAATCAGATTAAGATCATTTCTCGGCTGAGCATTCAAACCTGTTCTGTATACCTGAGCTAGTTTTTCTTCCGAACTTCCTATCTTCGTTCCTGTTATATTTTTTGCAAAGAATCCCCATCTAAGAAAATCGGTTATGTAAGCCATTGCACCGATGTCTGCTCCGAAAGAAGAAGCGGAGTTATAATTTTGAATTTTAAGATTATAATAATTTAAATTTAATCCGTAAAATATCTTTCCCCTGAAATTGTTTCCATAAGAGAAAATTGCATTTGTTTCTCTGTAAAGATCAAAACCGAAAGTTCTGATTCCGAATCCGAGAGTTCCGAATTTTAAAGGTTCTGCATAAGTTAATGCTGCTGTGGAAATATCGCTGATTCCGAAAGGAGACGGAGAATAAAAAACAGACACTTCCCTGTATTTCATTTGCCCAAGCCCTGAAGGATTATAAAAAATTGCAAGAGAATTATTAGACAAAGAAGTAAATGCTCCGTTTAATCCTGTAGCTCTTGCGCCAATGTCAGAGTTTTCGAACTGAGCGATTGAATTTTTAATGCAGAGCAGTAAAAATATTGCTGTTATAATATTTTTCATGAATCTAATTTAAATAAATGTATTGATTCTTTAAATCAGTATTTTATATTTCACAAATAAATTAACCGAAAGAGATAGAAAATGCAAAGTCAAATTAAATGGTTTTTAATTATCGTAATTATTTCTTTAACAAATGTATCAAAAATATTTTCTCAGATTGATCTTAAGACGGAAGTTACAATAGATGTAACGCAGCTTCCTCAGAGTTCTCAGGAGAAATTAGTAAATTTCAAACAGAAGGTGGAAGATTATCTGAATAAAAATAAATATCATAACGATAAAATACCTCCTATCAGGGTTCAGATGCAGTTCAATTTTACGGCAGTAAATACTTCAACGCTTACTTATGATGCAAAACTTTTCATTGCAAGCCAGAGAGAAGTTTTCAATCCTTTTAAAAACGGTAACGATAAATTTTCCGTTGCATTCAGATTTCTTGATGAAAGATGTCAGTTTGTTTATAATGAAAATATTCCTTTCATAAAAAATGATCAGAGGTTCGATTCGTTTCTGAGTCTTCTTGATTATTACGCATACATGATTGTCGGATATGATGAAGACTCTTACATTGCATTTGCAGGGAATAAATATTTTCAGAAAGCTGTGGATATCTGCAATAAGGTAACAATAAGCACTTCCGGATGGAATGAAACAGGAGGCGGTTCAAAGCCGTCTAGACTTCAGCTTGTGCAGGAACTTCTTAATGTAAGATTTGATAATTTCAGGAAAGGATACTTTGAATATATGTACTTCGGTCTTGACTCAATGACTCTCAAAAAGAAAACCGCTCAGAACAATATATTAATCGCACTTGAAGCAATAAGTAATATAAAAAAGAAAGAAGTGAAATCATTTAATATTGACATATTTTTTGATTCCAAAGCTGCTGAAATAGCAGATGTGTTTTTAGATTACGGAGACAGGAGTGTTTATGATAAGCTTATAAATTTCGACAAAGCCCATCAGACTATTTATGATGAAGCCCGGAAAAAAGCCAGGTGAGATTGATTTTAAATTTCACTTAGATATTTAATTTACTTAAGTTGACCGATTTAATTTCCGGAGATTATTTTCCGCCGCGAATTACAGAAATTCAAATTAATTGTTTCAAAAATGCATTTCATATTCGCGTCAATTTGTGAAATTAGTGGCAATTTCTTGTTTTCAATCCTGAAGCAGTCAACTTGAGTAATTTATTAAATTTATTAAGCTTACTGCTTCAAAAAATTTAATTTAAAATTAACAGCTGATTCGTAGTTTGTAATTTAATTTGTAAAGATTTATTTAAAAAATTTCTGTTGATCTGCAGAAAGAAGTTTAATGAATTTATATAAATCAACTTTGTAAATTTCTGAAGTTTAATTTTTAAAAATTCAGTATTATAGGATTTTTTACTGTAATTTCATTTATAATTTATTATTTTTCTGTCATTTTAAAACTAAACCTCTGGGGGTAAATTTGAAACCAAAATACTATTTAGCGTTAACCATTCTCCTTTTATTATCCGTATCTGCAAATGCACAATTCAAAAACTACAACATCAAAGCCGGAATTCAATATAATCAGCTTATGCCATTCTCTGAATTTGATGCATCAACTTCCTTTCTCGGAAGAGCATTTCTCGGATTTGAGATTAATGAGACTATTTCTTTTGAGATAGGCGGAGGTTACGGAAAATATAAAACAAATGATAACTTTAACGCTCACTCTGAAAATACCGGAGGAGCGACAGATGCCTCGGATGCAGATCATGACCATTATGTTAAAACAGACATAATGCCGATTGATGCGCGTTTAAAAATTGCTCCGTTTACTTCTGAGAACTGGAATCCTTATGTTTATTTAGGCGCCGGTGTAATGAAATATTCAGTAAAGGAAGTTCCTTCCACAATTAACATTCCCGAGTATAAAAAGCTGGAAGACGGCTGGACGGGTATTATTCCTGCAGGTATCGGAACGGAAGTTAAACTTTCAAGGAATGTTTTACTTGATTTAAATCTTGGAGCTACATACACTTTTACAGATCTTTTAAACAATTTCGTGATTACTGATTTCAAAGATGCTTACGGTCAACTCGGGATCGGGATTTCATTTGTAAGCGGTGATGACTGCAATACTGATGTTGATAAAGACGGATTAACGAAATGCAGGGAAGAGCAGATTGGTACAGATCCTGAGATTGCGGATACAGACGGTGACGGCTGCAATGACGGTGACGAGGTAAATATTCACAAAACAAATCCTCTGAACAAAGATACAGACGGAGATTCTCTTAATGATTGTGACGAAATAAATAAATACAATACTAATCCACTCAACAAGGACACAGATTCAGATAAATTAATGGACAATGAGGAAATTAATAAATATATGACACTCCCAACAGACAGTGATACTGACGATGACGGATTAATTGACGGCGATGAAGTTCTTACTTATAAAACCAATCCTAAAATAGTTGATACTGATCTTGGCTCTATTGGTGACGGAGTTGAAGTAGGAAGAGGTACAGATCCGTTAAATGCTAATGATGATCTGCCGCCAGCTCCTAAGGAAGAAGTAAAGATCGGAACGGTCATAGTGCTTGAAGGTATTAACTTCGCAAGCGGAAGTGCAGAAATTTCAGCCGGATCAGAAGCGATTCTTGAAACAGCTTTAAGCTCTATGAAAAACAATCCTGCAATTGTTGTGGAAATCAGCGGTCATACGGATAGCAGAGGAACAAGAGCAAGAAACATGACTCTTTCAAAGGACAGAGCAGAATCCGTAAAATCATGGCTGGTCAGTAACGGAATTGAATCTTCAAGAATCGAAACAGAAGGTTACGGTCCGGATAAACCTATAGATACAAATGATACCGAAGAAGGAAGATTAAGAAACAGAAGAATAGAATTCAAAAGAATCAAATAATATTTTTAAAAGTAATTTTATTAAGCTGTATCCGTGAAAACGGATGCAGCTTTTTTATTAAATCAAATAATTTATTGTGAATACGAAATTTGACTGGCATAAAGATAAACTTTCCCTGACAACTGTTATTGATAAGAACTATAAGAACACTCAAAATGTAAGAAGATTTTTTAAATCGGAGATCGGAGATCATTTTCATTTTGACAGGGAATTTATGAAATGGTTTAAAGAAAACCAGGGCAAGACTTTGCTTGATGCAGTCCGGCAAAGGAAAAAAATGTATGAAAGAAATAAGGATTATTGATCAACTTTATCTAATGAAAGTTAAATTGACATCAAAGAAAGTAAATTCCATATTAAGTTAAAAAGTATTTAAATATATTCATCAGGTTTTTAAATTAATTAAAATAATCAAATATATAACATGTCAGACGACAGATCAGCAAAACAGAAATCACTTGATATAGCTCTTGAACAGATTCAGAAGGATCACGGAAAAGGAGCTATTATGAAACTCGGGGACAAGCCAATAATGAAATTAGCATCTGTTTCAACAGGATCTATATCTCTTGACGCAGCGCTTGGAATTGGCGGAGTGCCAAGAGGAAGAATAATTGAAATTTATGGTCCGGAATCATCCGGAAAAACAACACTGAGTCTTCATATTATAGCCGAAGCTCAGAAGACAGGCGGGCTTGCAGCTTTCATTGATACTGAACATGCGCTCGATACCGGCTATGCTCAGAAACTTGGCGTGGATGTTAATAATCTTCTTATATCTCAGCCGGAATACGGCGAGCAGGCGCTTGAGATCTGTGAAACTCTCGTTAGAAGCAATTCGCTTGATGTAATTGTAGTGGATTCAGTTGCCGCGCTTACTCCGAGAGCTGAAATAGAAGGAGAAATGGGAGATTCTGTAATGGGAATGCAGGCGCGTCTTATGTCGCAGGCATTGAGAAAACTTACTGCGGCGGTTTCAAAATCAAATGTAGTGCTGATATTTACAAATCAGCTAAGAGAAAAAATCGGAGTTATGTTCGGAAGTCCTGAAACAACTACCGGCGGTAAAGCGCTGAAGTTTTATGCTTCTATAAGAATGGATATAAGAAGGATCGCTGCAATAAAAGACGGTACTGAAGTTATAGGCAACAGGACAAAAGTGAAAATTGTAAAAAACAAAGTAGCTCCGCCTTTCAAGGAAGTTGAATTTGATATTATGTACAATGAAGGAATATCAAAACTCGGAGATCTTGTTGACCTTGCGGTGAATAAAGAGATCATAAAAAAAGCAGGAGCATGGTTTCAGTACGGCGAGAACAGAATGCAGGGAAGAGAAGGCGTTAAGAAATTACTTACGGAAGATAAAGAACTTCTGAAAAAATTGTACAAGGAAGTTAAAGCCGCCGTAGGTATGTCTGCTGACGAACAGGATATTCCCGGTGATGAAAAAGAATCAAAGAAAGATGATTCTTCAAAAAAGAAATAAACTTAATTAATTCTTAACTATAAAAACTGCTGATGTTAATTCAACGGCAGTTTTTTTATTTTACACGATGAAATGAAAATCACCGGAATTCAGAAACAGAAAAAACAGAAGAAAAGGTATAATCTTTTTCTTGACGGAGTTTTTGCTTTCGGTCTTTATGACGACACCATTCTTAAATACGGTCTTCGAACCAATGATGAACTTTCCGAAGATAAAATTAAAGAGATCAGGGAATATGATGAATTCAGTTTCGGGAAATACATTGCGTATTCTTTCCTTGCTTACAAAGCCAGAAGCAGAAAGGAATTAATCAGAAAGCTTAAAGAAAGAAAAATTTCTGAAAATATCATTGAGGAGATCCTTAAACTCCTGACGGAACAAAAGTATCTTGATGACAGTTCGTATGCAAAATTGTATCTTGAAAATATTGTATCATCAAAACCAGCAGGCAGAAGATTGATAAAGTTAAAACTCGGTGAGAAAGGAATTGATAAAGAAACTGCTGATAAGATATTAGAAGAAAATTATGACGAAGAATCGGAACTTAGCGCAGCAAGAAAGCTTCTTAAAAAATATTCCGTAAGATTAAAAAATAAACCCGATCCCGAAAAGAAAAGAAAATCCTTCAGCTATCTTATCTCAAGAGGATTTGATTTTGATATTGCAAATAAAATCATAAACGAAACTGAGGAATAAAAAAACCTGCCGGAATAATCTATCACGGCAGGTTATTATAAATTGTTTTAAATGATATTTACTTTATTAAAAGCATCTTCCTTGTATCTGAATAATTCCCGCTTTCAAGTTTGTAATAATAAAGTCCGCTTGACAGATTGCTTCCGTCAAAATTCAGTGAATAAGTTCCGGGATTCTGTTTCTCATTAACAAGAGTCGCAACTTCTTTACCCAGAATATCAAATACTTTCAGAGTAACCTGTCCGTCCGAAGCAATTGTATAATTTATCTGTGTATTCGGATTGAAAGGATTCGGATAATTCTGCGACAAATAAAATTTTCCCGGATTTTCATTACCTGAAATAATTCCTGTCGCTACAGAATTGTAACCCGTTAATTTAATATTGTCTATGTAAATTCCGTCTGCAACAATACTCCCATTACTTACAAGCGAAAATCTGATTTTGAGATTTGACGAACCGGCTGCAAGTGATGTTATATCAAGTATTTCCCTCGTCCATGCGCTTACTGTCTTATTGTAAAACCTCGCCGACTGCCATGTCGCGCCGTTATCATTTGACACATCTACATAAGCATTATCAAGAGTATCAATTGTATGCTTGTACCAGAAACTTAACTTGATCACAGGTGTTGCCGTCACATTTATTGCAGTAGTTAGCGTAAGTGATCTTGTTGTATTATTTGAATAATTACCTGTCGGACTGTCTGCAAATGAATTTGAAGGAGAATAAGATTGCGATGTAGTAAGACCCCATCCTCCTGCAGCTGTCCATCTTGAAATTCCGTTTTCAGCGCTGTCTAAAAATAAAACATTGCCTCCGCCTACTGCGATATAAACATCCTGAATATAAACTGTATTCGTATCGTTCTGCTTTATTTTCAAAGTTGCTTTTATTGCTGAGTTTAAAACAGCATTTGCAGCAACGGTAAAATTGAACTGCACACTGTCCGTTGCAAATGTACTTACATTCGGATAAGAAAAAGAGTTTGTCTGTATGCTTACCAACGGACTCTGAGAAGTAAGTTCTATTTTTACATTAGCAGCATTAAGCAAACCTTTATTCTTAAAATTGACTTTCAAAATTCCTGATTCTCCGGGCTGATAAATTTCATTGCTGAAAGAAGTTTTTGAAGGAGCTACATAAGCACCGCAGGCAAGAGCGAAATATATATTCTGAGAAACAGTCAGTTTTGCAAGCGGAAGAATCCTTGACTGCAAAGGCCAGAATCCGTCTGTGCCTGTTCCGACTTCAGGAGTCATTGCGATCATTTTTGCATGAGCGGAATCAAAATAATACCAGTCATCAGTTACTCCTCTTACTCCGTAGTTTACAGTCTGATTTGATCTTCCCAGAGTGAAGTGATTATTCAGCACCATATCCTGTGAAAAACTTTGAAATATATTTTCATCCGGAGAAGGAGCGTCAACATATCCCCATGGACGAATAAGATAATTTCCGTAAGTGTGATAGCTCAATGCGCCTTTAAAGTTTCTCGAAATTACAAAGTCTCTCGCATTCTGAGTTTCAGGTTCGGAGAAAGGTGATGTTCCCCTGTAAGTGTCGCTGGTCGGATCAGTAGATGAACCATTATTTGTGGAATTCCAGAATGCATAAGTTCCGAAATTTCTGTTAAGGTCTATACCATATGTCGTTCCCGAATTAAGCTTTCTGTTCTTTCTCCACTGCCCGCCTCCTGTTGGATTAGTACTTCTGTTATATTCATATCCGTCAGGATTAAATACTGGAGTGAAATAAAGTTCTCTGTTACTTAGAATATAAGTTGCGATCGGATCAATATTATAATTTTCCAGTAACCAGTACATAAAATAAATATTCTGCTCCATGCTCATCGGCTCTCTTGCATGTATCAGTGAGTGAAACCAGACTTCCGTTCTGCCGGTCGGAGCATTAGGACTGTTGGATACTCTGACTGTCCACATCGCTCTGTTCTCAACACTGTTGCCGATAGAGAATTTTTCCGAAATCAGATTCGGATATTGAATTCTCATCGAATCAAGTTTACTTATAACTTCACTGTATATAAGGTATCCTCCCATGCTTCCGTAAATCGAATGACTTACATTATATTCATCTATTGAATTCTGTATGGCATTGCTGATCTCCTGAGCAGTCATTTTCGGAAGATCATTATAATATCTTGTCCAGTCATCAATAGTTATCTGATATGAAATTCCCGACCTGTTTAACATTTTAATTTCTGTTTCAGAAAGCCAGGTTTCAATGTATTCGCCAGCTATCACTTCAGCATGGTCAAAAAATAATCCGCTGTCATTGATCTTCTTCATGTCAGATTCATTCCCAGCGAATATTTTTACCTTTGAATATTTTTCAGGAGAGTCGGCAAGATTCGGATTTTTTCCTGCAAAAGCATTTACAGTAACTGATAATGCAAACAGCAGTATTACAAACTGTAAAGTTTTATTTACCTTATTCATTTTTTTGATTTTAAATTTTTATTAAAGTCAACTTAACCATTTTCACTTTTGAAATCAATTCTTATTTGGTCTTGTGTATACAATGTTTTTCAATTGAAAGAGATTTGAACTTATTAATAATTTTAAACGTGATACATTTATGTGTTCAATACAAATCATATATAAATAAATTTATTATTTTAGTTACTCATAATTTTGTCTGTCTCTATTTTAAATGGAATTACCCTGTTTTTTGAAATGAGAGAATGCTTAATTTCAATCGGCAATTTCATAACTGAAAAACTTATCTTTGTAATTTCAATTTTAGATCATAATATTTAACTTCATCACAATGAACAAAAGAAACGGAAGTTATTACATCGGCATTGATTCCGGCGGGACAAAGTGCGAACTTGTTATATCAGCTCCGGATAAGAAAATTATTTTTCAGAAAAAATACAAAGGCATTCATTATTCGGTTGCAGGCGCTGAAACATACAGTGAAACAGTTTCGGGATTCATAGCTGATGCAGTCTCAAAATGCAGACTCGATCTTAAGCACTGTCACGGAATGTGTTTTGGAATTGCCGGCGCAAGAGAAAAGAAAGACAGGAACAGTTTAAGAAAACTTTTTTCGCATAAGCTGAAAGTAAAGAATATTATCATAACTTCAGATGCGATGACGGCATTGTTCGGAGCATTCGGTGGAGATGAAGGCATAATCCTTATAAGCGGAACGGGCTCGGTTCTATACGGATACACAGGAAATAAGATCATCCGTGTAGGCGGCTGGGGCAGGATTTTTGCAGATGACGGAAGCGGTTACTGGATCGGCAAAAGAGCTTTGAATCTCATAACGAAAGAATATGATGAAATGAATGACAGAAAAAAACCTGGCTTATTATCTGCAAGTCTTTCGAAAAATTTCGGCATCACAAAAAAGAATCTTAATGAAAAAATATTCCGCAGTAATTTTCTGATACAGAATATTGCGCCGCTTGTAATAGAATGCTCAGGAAAAAATTGTCCGCTGAGTAAAAAAATAGTTGATGAAACTGTTGAAGCGCTGATTGAGCATGTAAGAATTTTTCTGAGAATTTCCGGAAGGAAGGAAAAAATCAAAATTGCATTTATCGGAAGCATTATTGAGAACAGAAATATGGTTTCGGACAAACTAAAAAAAGAAATTGAAAAACTTAAAGTGGTTGAAGTGGTTACAAAACTGCATCCGCCTGCATTCGGCGCTGTCCTGCTGGCAATGGAAAAATCGGATTTGCCGACTAAATTATAAATATTAAAATTGAAGAAAACAGATCTCGTACTAATACTTGACTTCGGTTCGCAATATACTCAGCTCATCGCACGAAGGACCCGCGAACTGAAAGTCTATTCCGAAATTCATCCATTCAATCTTAACATTAAAAAATACTTCCGGGAAAAGTCAAAGGATTACAATATAAAAGGAGTAATTCTTTCAGGAGGACCGGCCAGCGTATTGTCAAAAGAATCTCCCAAAATCTCAAAAGCCGATATTGATTTTATAACGGGAAATAAAGTGCCTGTACTGGGAATATGTTACGGGCTTCAATTGATTTGCCAACTGTTTAAAGGAAAGCTGAAGTCATCTGAACAGCGACAATACGGTAGAACAAGAATTTATGTTTTCAGAGATTCGGAATTATTCAAAGGGGTCAGCAATCAGCTAAATGTATGGATGAGTCACGGAGATTCCATAGACACTCTTCCCGACAAATTCACTTCTTCCTCTAAAAGCATTAACAGCGTGATATGCAGTATTGAAAATGTGAAGCTGAATATTTACGGGCTGCAGTTCCATCCGGAAGTCAATCACACTGAATCGGGAAGCAGCATACTTTATAATTACCTTTTCAGCATTTGCAAAATAAAAAATCTTTTTGAGCCGGAATCTTTCATTGAATCAAAAACCGGGCAGATCAAAAAGATTGCAGGAAAGAATAAAGTTATCTGCGCGCTCAGCGGCGGAGTTGATTCATCTGTTGCAGCAATACTTGTCAGCAAAGCGATCGGAGATAATCTTACCTGCATTCACATTGACAACGGATTAATGAGAAAGAACGAGAGCAGAAAGGTGATAGAACTTTTTAAAAAGCATTACAAGCTTAATCTGATTTTTACGGATGCATCAGAGCTGTTCCTGAAAAGACTTCAGAAAATTTATGATCCGGAGCAAAAGAGAAAGATCATTGGAAAGACATTCATAGAAGTTTTTGAAAAGGAAGCGAAGAAAATAAAAGATGCTAAATTCCTTGTGCAGGGAACGCTTTACCCTGATGTAATAGAGTCGGTTTCATTCAAGGGACCTTCATCCACCATCAAGACACACCACAATGTCGGAGGACTGCCGGAGAAAATGAAATTAAAACTGATAGAGCCGTTCAGGGAATTGTTCAAGGACGAAGTGCGGGAGATTGGAATTAAATTAGGACTTCCCGGACATTTTATTTCAAGACATCCTTTCCCGGGACCTGGTCTTGCGATAAGGATCTTAAGCGATGTCACGAAGGAGAAGCTTGACATACTGAAGGAAGTGGATGACATATACATAAGCGAACTAAAAAGAAATAATCTTTACGACAGAATCTGGCAGGCATTTTCAGTATTGCTGCCGGTACAAACTGTCGGCGTTATGGGTGACGAGAGAAGTTACGAAAATGTAATAGCTCTCAGAGCAGTTACGTCAACGGACGGAATGACTGCGGATTTTTATGGCTTTGAAAAAGAGTTTCTTTCTATTATCTCAAATAAAATTATTAATTCAGTAAAAGGCGTTAACAGAGTTGTATATGACATCAGCTCAAAACCGCCTGCAACCATAGAATGGGAATGAAAAAAAATTTTATAAAAAATACATTTATTTTACTGTTATTAATTTTTACGGGGATAAACGTATCTTATGCCCAGGTAAAGATAGGTGTAGCAATTCCTTTGATGACAAATTCATCTGATGCTTCTGAAAAGAAAACCGGCGAGCAGATGCTCCGGGGTATAAATGATGCTCTTGAAGAATATAAAAAAACCAAGCCGGGAATAACCGTAACCATTACTGCAGAAGACACAAAAAAAGATCATACCGCAACACTTGATATACTTAACAGATTCGGATCGGACAATACAGTGATAGCCGTTCTCGGTCCTATATTCAGCAGCGAACTCATAAACAATGCCGGAGCTGCTGTATTTCATAAAATGCCTGTCATCACTCCTACAGCTACTGTTAATTTTCTTGCACGGAATAATCCGTATGTATTTCAGCTTAACCCCACTTATGATATCAGAGGAAGAGTTATGGCAAAATTTGCGATGAAAGAAATGGGAATGAAGAACTTTGTCATACTTTCGGAAGATACATACGGAAAAAATTATGCTGAGAGTTTTAAAGATGAAGTAGAAAAAAACAAAGGAACAGTAGAAGGAGTTGAGTTTTATACAAAGGATTCATTTCCTCTTACTGCTCAATTCGAAAGCATAAAGAACATAATATTCTCGAAAGACAAATTTATTGATTTCGGAAATCTCACGGCAAATCAAAACGATAAATTAAAGAAAGCGGTTTTAAGATATTCAAGTTTTGATTCTCTGTTTACAGGAAAACTTATTGTTAGCATATACAAATTATTCGGCAAAAATGCAGACACAGTAATGGATTCGCTTAAAATTTTTCCATCACCTGTTTTGAACAATAACGGTAGCATAATTCCGGGTTACATTGACGCATTATATATACCTGTTTCAAACTACAATGACATATCAAAGATTTGCGAAGAATATTTTTCCTCCGGAATAAATCTTCCGTTACTTGGATCGAGCGACTGGAACAATGAAAAAACGCTTACAGATAATAAGAAATTTATAAGAGAGTTATATTTTGATTCGGATTTTTATCTGGAGGACAAAGATGATAAAACCGGACTCAGCGAAACAGATATAAGAAATTATTATTTCGGTTACGACGGAATGAAATTAATTTTAGACAAGATATCAGAACAGAATATTACGAGGGAAGAAATTAATGAGTCGCTGGAAAATTTAAAGAATTATACTGCGATGCATAACAGGATTGATATGAAAGAAAGAACAAATCAGAATCTTCAGATTATGTCTTTCAAAGACGGAAAATTAAGCAAGCTTAAAGACTACGAATACTGAAAAAGTCTAAGTATTCTGAATACTACACTTAAAGGAATACATTAGTTTGATTTTAGAATGTAATTTCTTTATTTTGTATACACAAAAAAAAATTCGTAAAAACTAAATAAACTTTCATGGAAGAATCTGGTGATCAACTGTCACAAATAGTTTCTGAAAACACCAACGGATTTGTTGATTACGAATCCATAAAAAAGCATGATCTGGAGCTTTCGAGTATTAAGGATGAAATAATCAGGAAGAATATAGGTAAGATTAATGATGATAGTTATAAGACAATTTTAAAAGCGGGAATACCATCGTTTATACTTGTTTTACTTTCATTTTTCATAGGAGTCGCTGATGTTCCATTCATAGGAAATATATTCAATTCAATTGCTGCATTTGTGAGTCCGGGACAGCCGGTAACTGGTTCCGATATACATCCAATAGCATTGTGGTGGTTTCCGTTTTTGGTTTTTATAGTTTTCATAATTTGCGCAATAAGAGCGAATGCTTCAATTATGAAAGAGATGCAGTTAAACGGCGCATCTGAAGCATCAATTACAAGGATCATAGACAGATACAGCGGCATTGTAGACGGAATAGGAACAGCTCTTCCGCTGCTTGGAGCTGCTATACTCCTTATATCAATAGAAAAAGGACCGGCAATATTTCTGGGATTCGCAGTACCATTTGAAATCAAATCAATAATAATACTTGCCATAGCAAAATTATTTGATTCTGTATTTGATGCTCTGGCATTGAAATACCAGGAAGTTCAGGAAGAGATCAAAAATGCTGAAAGAGTTTATTATTATCAGAAACAGTCAACACTGCAGAAAAGCATAATAGAGAGAATGATTCCCAAAAATTATTCGCAGGGACCTATTGAAATAAAATCAACCGTATCTGAAGAGCATTTGAAAAATATTTATGAAACAATGAAATCAACTGAGCAGATGAGCATAAGCATTAAAAATCTGATCGGCGAGATAAACAAATTAAAATTGCCTGATGAAAAGATACTGAAAGAACTTGAAAGCACATCGAAAATTATTAGTGAAACAGTTGGAAGTTTAAAAGATAACAATGTTCTTAAAAGTCTTGAAAATCTGGTTTATATCTCGGGAAAGCGTTAAAACTTTTTTAATCTTCAAAAAACTAAATTATGATTACGCGAAAAAACAGGGATGTTAAATTTATCATATATCAGTCACTGTATATATTTGTAATTTCGGTGCTTGATTTAAAAGGAGCAAACCTTGATTTGACAGAAGTTGTATCAAAAGAGAAAGTTGTGGAGAAGACTTATACTGACTCACTGAAGATAATGATTGATTCTCTGCTTGCACGTGGTTACATACCAGAGATTAAATTTGATACAACGCAGAAATTCACAAATCCCGAAGAAATGCAGAAAAAGCTGCAGGAAGCTCAGCAGCAGCTTGCGGTTCTGAAAATGAATTCTCCTTCAATTACAGTAAACACCACATCTCCCGGCATACAGGTACAACAGACAAACATTACCGAAGAAAAAGAAAAGATTAAGGAAAAACCGAAAGAGGAAAAGATTGAAGAAAAAGAGGGTAAAGAACTTGACTTCAAAATTCCACAGACATTTACCCAATACACATCAAATTCTATAAGTAATCCGAGCAGTGTAACGATCGAAATATACGGAAGCGACGGTTCAATGATAGCGACAGTTCCTCCCGGCGGCTCGAGAAGTTTTCAGCTTGGAGGTCAAAACAGTCTTACTTTCAAAGGAGGAGGAGTTTCGAAAACAGTTTCTACGAAAGAAAATGTTAAACCAAAGGTAACTATGCAAAGACTTGTATCGGCAGGAGAAGAAGTATCAGTAAGAAATCTTCAGTCAACTGTCGGTTACAGAGTAACAATATCGGATGATTACCCGGGACAGCTTGATGTAAAATTTTCCGGTCCGGTATCAGTAAAGCAGTCCGGTCCGTTAGTGTATGATGTAACACTTAATTTTCTGAATTCCAAATCTGCTTATGATAATTTTACTGAAAACAGGGAAGCGCCTTTCTCAGTAAGCTTTCAGATCTTGGTAAAAGATAAAATAGCAACACAGCATAGTGTTTCCCAATCCGGAGTATTTCAGTTTGGAGAATGGTAAAAAATTATTCAATTAAAATTAAAATCAATATGGTAATAAATACAAAATCTTTTTTTGCTTTAATCTTTATTTTTTTTACGGGAATTTTTTTATTTCAGCAAAGTTCGTTAAATGCACAGACGGAAAGGGAAGACGATCCGAGAACATGGAAATATTTTAAGATATTTGCCAGAGCACAGGACGACAGTGTGTTTATTAAACTGCAGAACGAACTCAATATAGATCCAAAATTAGAGTCTTATGTTTTCATTGCAAATATAATGGATCCCTCGCCAATCAACCAATATGTTGTAATCGGAGACGAGACTTCTCCTGATGCAAGCAGATTTCTTTGGTCAGATCTTTCTGCAGATGTGCAGAAAGCGCTGTTAAACTGGGTTGGATCAAATAAGGAAAATCTAAACAAAAAAAAGCTGACTTTTACATCAGTATTCTTTGATGTTTTCAGAAAGATAAAAGTGAAGGAAGTGATCGCTCCGCCGGCAAGGGAAAGAGATATTTTAAGCACTACAGCATACATAAGTCCGTATTTCCAGATTTTTGGGGGGGACCCATTAGGAGTGCCAATTAAAAAATCCGTTGGTTTTGATTTTCAGCTTGGAACGCCATATTCAGGACCTATGGAAACAGACATAATCGGAACATCATTTCATATTCTGGGATTTAAAGTTGGAGTAACATCCAGAATACATGAGCTTGCATTCGGATCATTACCTGATACTGACGTTACAACTTCACCTGACAACCTTGCATATTATAATAATCTATATTCACCTGATCTGGGACTTGCATTCAGTTATGTTCTTCCATTCGGAAACTTCTTTGAAATCGGATTTTTTACTACACTTGATACAGGAAATTTTTATTCAAAACCTGTAAAAGTTTTAAACGAAGCTACAGGACAGTATATGCCTAACAATATTATCAGAGGAAATTATACCAATTTCGAATTCAGATATCCGTTCAGAGCATTTGGCTCGACTAGATCTAAAATTTACTTTGCTCAGAGTTTCGGAGAAAAACATATAGGATTTGCAGGAAGGGAGTTAAGATTTGCCGGCTCACAGTTTGATTTCAGAGTGGACGCTACTTTATCCGGAAAAAGAAATTTTCAGATTCTTGTGGAACCATTGATTTCAAATATTGGAGAAGGATTTGCGCTTAGTTCCTTTGCAATAGGTCCTTCTTTCAGATTCGGAAGAAAGCCGGATAATAAATTCGGGCTTATGACGATACTTGTGAACATGAGACTTAAAATCGGAGACTTCTTTGAAGAGCGCGGAGACAGATAATTCCTCTGTATAGTTTTTTGTACAGTAAATTATATTAATTAAAAACAGACACTATTAAGATAAATAGTGTCTGTTTTTTTGGAATATGACTTGACATACAAAAATATATAGATTAACTTTGCAATGTAAATTAACCCTATTTAATAAAATGCCAAATAAAAATCAGGAGGTTTTAAAAATGGCAAAATTGAAAAACTTGTTTTTCATCCTGCTCACAGTAGCAACACTCGGCGGATCAACTTTCTTAGTTGGTTGCGGTGGCGGTGTAGATGAAGAGCAAATTCAACAGTTAAACGACTTGAAAGCTGCAGTAGATGCACTTCAATCACAAGTCAATGCAAAAAATGACGAAAAGTCAGGACTGCAAAAGCAAATTGCTGACCAAGAAGCAAAAATCAAAGAATGGCAGGGAATGGCGGATCAAATGAGAAAAAATTGTCCGTAATAACTTTCCAAAAGATTTTATTTTCAAAAAATTATTTTTTTAAAAAAATTTTAAAAACTAAGTTTAAAAAAGGAGACTTAAAAAATGAAATTTCATAAATTATTAGTATTTATGATGGTTTTCTCCTTGGCAGTATTTGCAAAAGCCAGTTTCGCACAAGATGATGATGATGATGATGTAAGCGGAGAAGAAGTGGAAATGGACGAGGATATGTGGCAAGCGCAAATGGATGAATACACAGCCAAGCAGACAGATCTAACAAATCAACTCAATTCAATTGGAACTGAGATTGACGGTTTAAAAAAGACTTTGGAAGAAAAAACACAAATTGCAAATAATACAGTTAATGCATTATGGGCAGGTGTTGGTTCCAAATCAGATTATGATGCATACAAAATCAAATTTGCAGACGCAGAAAAAAGAGTTAATGCATGCAAAGGACCTGAAGATGCAGCAGATATAGAAAAAAATATGTGGCCTTATCTGACCGATGCCGGACAAATGGGAAGAATGAAATGTCTTCCTGAATTCTGGGACAGATATAACACAATGAAGAAAAAAATTACAGAATGCAAAGGTAAAACCGGAGATGTATCAGGTTATACAGTTGTAAAAGGTGATTGTTTATACAAAATTGCCGGTATGAAAAATATCTATGGCAATTCAAAATTATGGCCTGCAATCTGGGAAGCTAACAAAAATGGCGTAGTAAGCGCTCCGCCTAAAGTTGCAAAAACTATCCCGAATCCAAATCTTATCTATCCGGGACAAGTATTAAAAATCCCAGCTTTAACAGAAGCTCAGAAGACCGAAGCAATGAAAAAAGCTAACTCTTACAGAAATACTAAGAAAGTAAGAAAGATGAAAACAGATACAGGTGATACAATGAAAAAAGATGAAAAGAAAGAAGTCAAGAAAACAGAAATGAAAAAAGATACTACCAAAAAGAAATAAGTCATTTGTTTTGGTAATAAATAAAATTTAATATAAACCCTTATACCTGAAAATGGTATAAGGGTTTTTTAATTTTAATCAAAATCTATTGAATATTATAGAAAAAAGAATTTCGCTTACAGGAGTAGACCTGATTAATTTTTCCGGGATAAATGATGAAAATCTTAATCTGATCAAAGATAATTTTGATTCAACCATTGTATTCAGAGGCGATACAATTTATCTCAAAGGAGAAGAATCAGAAATTGAAGCTATCGGCAAGTTATTCAATGAATTAATATTTTTACAAAAAAGACATGGCGGTATATATCCAAGAGATGTGAAACTTGTAATGGAATTGATTGATTCCGGAGAGGACAAAACTGATAAGCTAAAGGAAAAACTCGGATTTTCTCAGAACGAGATAAAGGATGTGATTCTTTTTAAAAAAAATGATTTCATAAAACCAAGAACTCCAAATCAGTTAGAGTATTTAAAGATGGTAAGAGATAATGATATTGTCTTTGCAATCGGTCCGGCAGGAACAGGTAAAACTTATCTTGCAGTGGCTTTTGCGCTTGCTGCTCTTAAAAATAAAGAAGTAAGCAGAATTGTCCTTACCAGACCTGCCGTCGAAGCGGGAGAAAGTCTTGGATTCCTTCCCGGTAACTTGTCCGAAAAAGTTGACCCGTATCTTAGACCGCTTTATGACGCTCTTGAAGAAATGATTCCGTTTGAAAAACTTGAAACTTATATTGAAAAAAAAGTTGTCGAAGTAATACCTTTGGCTTATATGAGAGGAAGAACGATCAATAATGCTTTTGTAATTTTAGATGAAGCTCAGAATTCTACATCTCTTCAGATGAAAATGTTTCTGACAAGGCTGGGTCCTAGTTCCAAAGCAATAGTAACGGGAGATATAACTCAGATAGACCTTCCGAAAAGAGATCAGTCGGGCTTGGTTCAGATTCAGGAGATACTAAAAAATGTTGAGGATATTTCATTTCTTTACTTCGAAAAATCGGATGTAGTGAGACATAAGCTTGTAAAAGACATTATCAATGCCTACGAAAAATTTCAGGGACAGTAAATTTAAATTCTTCTTCCTAGTCTCGCAGAAAAAGCTCCGTCAGTATTGTGAATATGAGGAAACAGTTCAATGCAACCTTCTTTGTTTACAACTTTTTCCGGAACAAATTCAGCAGCATTTTCGATTGAAAATTCGGGGTGAACATTCAGAAAGTTTTCAATAACGTCCACATTCTCTTCTGTCTCAGTTGTACATGTACTGTATATTATTTTCCCGTCAGGTTTGAGATATTTCAGTGCATTCTCAAGAATTTCCATTTGAAGTTTCTGGAGCTGAACAATATCGTCTGGTTCGCGTTTCCACTTGATATCAGGTTTCTTGGAAAGCACTCCTAGTCCTGAACAAGGTGCATCAACAAGAACTTTATCGGCTTTACCAATCAATAAATCTTTTAAATCCGCTGTTCTCGGATCGCTGATATCATCATGTATGACCTTTGCATTTTTTACACCGAGCCGTTCAAAATTTTTCTGCATTACTTCTATTCTGGATAAATATTTATCTACTGCTATTATCTGTCCCTGATTATTCATCATTTCTGAAATGTAAGAAGTTTTTCCTCCCGGGGCAGAGCACACATCAATTATAAGCTCATCTTTTTCAGGTGAAAGAAGCTTTGCCGCAAGTCCTGCACTTTCATCCTGAATAGAAAAGAATCCCTGTTTGAAATAGTCATCAGTATAAATTTTCGACATTGTTTTGGTTGTAAAAAAATTATCGAGATAATTCCCTTTTCGGTAATATAAATTTTTTCCCTTCAGATATTCTTCAAAATCCATAGTCGATATCTTTATATTGTTAACTCTCAGCGCCATTACAGGTCTCTTATTGTTTTCTTCGCACAGTTTTACCGCTTCGTCAAAGCCGAATCTTTTTATCCATCTGTTTACCATCCAGTTTGGATGAGATTGAATTATGCCGAGATAATTCACTTCATCAATCTCTCTTGTTGGCCATACTAAATTCTCAAGAGTCCTTATTATAGTTCTTAGTAATCCGTTAACAACCCCCGCATGTTTTTCACCATGAATTCTTTTTATGAATTCCACAGCTTCATTTACAGCAGCCGAATAAGGAATTTTGTTAAGAAACAATATCTGATAAAGAGCCACTCTCATTGCATTGCGAACTTCCGGAAGGCATTTTTCGTAATTTCCTCTGTAAAATCCGTTTAGGAACCAGTCTAATCTTCTCATCCATCTGATAACACCGTGAGATATTTCATTCAGTAACGCTTTATCAAAATCATTTAATGTATCATTTTTTAATTCTGCATCTATTAATTTCTCTAGGTAAGAATCCGTCCGCTCGCATCTGCAAAGAATCTTTACGGCGCAGGATCTGGCGTCTGCATATAAATTTTTAGAGTGTTCTGATCCTTTTTTATGTGATCCGTTTTCCTGATTATTAGGAATAAAAGACTGGGTTTTTTGATTTTCCATGTTTTATAAGGTGCTTATGATTCTAAAATTTTCTTTTAAAAATAACTAATTGAAATTACAGTTAAAATGGATTATAAACGCTTACGTAATTTTAGTTTTCAAATTTATAAGAATTGATGGAAAGAATTATTGAAAATCTTAATTAAAAAACTACTGTAACTTAGTTAAAATATTAACATGAATCATTCTACTATTTCCACTTCACACTCTTCAATCGAACTAAAAAAATATTTCCCGTAAGGTTTCGTTATTATTCTGCTGTCAAGTATAGCAATAATTCCTTTGTCTGTTTTATGACGAATAAGTCTGCCGATACCCTGCCTGAACTTTAATATTGCTTCCGGCAATGAATAATCTAAGAAACTGTTTCCACCGTTTTTTTCTATGAATTCCATTTTTGCCTGAACCACAGGATGAGACGGAACCTGAAAAGGCAAACGAGTTATTATCAGATTACTGAGTGATTCTCCGGGTACATCCACTCCCATCCAGAAACTGTCAAGTCCGAACAGGACTGAATTGATTTCGTGTTTGAAATTTTTAAGGAGTGTGCTTCTTGATGTTCCTGTTCCCTGCAAGTAAAGATTTATGTTTTCTTCGGAAAGAATCCCGCTTAGTTCTTTACCGATACTTTTAAGCAAAAGGGAATTTGTAAAAAGAACAAGAGCTTTTCCTTTTGTTACCCGGATAAAATACAATATCCATTCTTTTAATTTTTCATTGTAAACTTCTGTATTGAATTTTAATGGCTCCGGAATATTTCTCGGAATGTAAATCCTGACCTGATTATGAAAATCAAACGGAGATTCAAGTTTTAATACTTCAGCTTTTTCTCCGCCTATCCTTTTTTTAAAATATTCAAATTCATTGTTAATAGTTATAGATGCGCTTGTAAAAACAGAAGAGTTGTTTTCTCTGAAAATATTCTTCCTGAAAAAATCCGAAACATCAACAGGGGCGGAGCAGATGCTTACATTGGATTCGGGTTTTTTTGAAGCGATCTCAGCCCAGTAAACAAAGTCGTTTCCCTTTTCATTTTTTTTCTGATTCAGAAATTCATCAAGTACATAATTGAATTCCGTAAACCTGATAATGAATTCATTCAGTTCATTTTCCTGGTCTTCATTTTTGCATGCAAACCTAAGCGCTTTAAGATTTTTCAGCAGATTATCGAGTTCGGGCTTTAATATGTTCTCTTCAATTTCCTTTTCATAAACCCTTGCAGTCAGACTTCCCGACTTTGTTTCTTTTGAGGAAAAAAGATTATCCCTCAGTCTGAAAAAAAATTCCCGGTTAAGCTCTAATAGATTTTCAATTATCATCTGAATGTGAAGAGAAGGGAGAGTAAGAAGAAATCCTTTCTTCTTCTGCTGATTATATAATTTAAGCAGATGATATTTCAGCATCTCCCTGGAAACCCTCGGCGCAATATGGTCGGTAGCTACCGATTCTACTGTATGCGCTTCGTCAAATATTATAAAATCATTTTTATAAAGAAAACCATCCTTGTCATCTGATACTCCGTCAAATAATGTAAAGAACAAATGATGATTGACGACAATAATATCTGAATCAACTAGTTCCTTTTTCGCTTTCTGATAAAAGCATTTAGTTTCCTCTCCGCCGCAGGATTTGTTTGTGCAGATTCCTCTTTCGGAACAAACCGAGTCCCATACATTCTCATTAATTGCAAAATTAATATCCGACCTTGTTCCGTCAACAGTTCTTTTTGACCACTGAAAAATTTTTTCAAGATTCAGCTGCTCTTCAGTTTCAAATAGAGTATTTGAGGATTCCATTGCTCTTGCAAGCCTTTTGGGGCAAAGATAATTATTCCTTCCTTTGAGAAGTTTTGCTTTGAATTTTATCGGAAGAGTTTTCTGAAGAAACGGAATATCTTTGCTGATAAGCTGTTCCTGCAGATTAATTGTGTAGGTTGAGATTATTACTTTCTTTTCGTTTTTCTTGGCATAATAAACCGAAGGGACAAGGTAGGCAAAACTCTTGCCTATACCTGTCGGCGCTTCTATAATTATATGTGATTTTGATTCAAGAGTATTCAATATTGAGCCTGACATTTCTTCCTGTCCTTTTCTGAATTCATAATTTTCAAAATTCCTGGAAAGAATTCCCTCGTTTGAAAAAAAACTTTTTATTTCATCCGTGATGTTAAGTGCTTCAGACAAATTAATAATTGAATTGTTTATATTAATTAACTTTGAAATTTTAAATTATCATTAAAACATTACAATGAGAAGTTATTCATAGAAAAAATCATATAAAATGCGAAAACTAACACATTCTGAAATTGAAAAGGACAGAAAAAAAAAAGAATCTATCAATGAATACAAGCGCAATCCGGTTTACGCTCTTTGCGATAACATAAGGAGCATATTCAATGTAGGAGCTATATTCAGAACTTCCGACGCCGCTTTCATAGAAAAGCTGTATCTTACCGGCTATACTCCTTATCCTCCAAGAAAAGAGATTGAGAAAGTAGCCCTTGGCGCGACAGAAACTGTCCCTTGGGAATATCACAAAGATCCTCTGGAAGCTGTAAAAAAAATTAAATCCGAAGGAATAAAAATTGCAGTACTGGAAATTACCGATAAAAAAAATCTTATCTGGAATATAAGAAAGGAAGACTTCCCAGTTTGTCTGATACTTGGAAATGAGATATCCGGAGTATCAAAGGATATAATAGATATTGCAGATACTTCTTTTGAAATACCTATGATGGGAATGAAACAATCCCTGAATGTATCAGTCGCTTACGGTATAGCCATTTATGAAATGATAAGAGAACTTAATTACAAAGTTTAATATTCATAATTTGCTTATTCAGAATATTCGCAGAAAAATATTCCGGATATAAATGACAATTTCATATTGACGCAAAACATTTCGCACAGTATTTACCATTGACATTTTTAATGTAAAAAAGGTATTTTGTATTAATAAAATCTGACAAATGAAAAAAATAATTGCAATAGTATTCTCATTATTAATAATTTCAAATTATTCATTTTCACAATTCAAAGGGTATGACGACAAAAAACCCTCCTCATTTAATAAGAGCTCCAACAATATGATACTCGGTTTCATTAATCCGAAAAATTTCTCAATGAGACATTCATTTAATGTATCCATGTTAACTACAGGATACGGAAATGTTTCATTGACATCATACATCAGTTCGATGAATTATAAAATCTCGAATAAACTTGATGTAAGCGCAGATGTTAAGTTTCAGTATTCTCCGTTTGCTTCGTCAGGTTTTAGCTCTGAATATTCAAGTTCTCTGCAGAAAAATCTTTCCGGAGTTTATTTATCAAGAGCATCATTGAATTACAGAATTTCAGATAATGCTTCAATAAATTTTCAGTACAGAAAGTATGATGAAAGCGACTATTTTGGAAATTTAACCAATCCTTTTTTAAATAATCCGGGCTATAACGGATTTTACGATTCTGGTTGGAGATAAAAATATTTTCATAAAATTTATTAAAACCGGAGGTAAAGTTTACTTTCGGTTTTTTTGTTTCAGCCGTAAAATAAAAACGATTGAAGAATAATTTACTTAATTATATTTTAAACGGAGCAATAATTTTATTTCTTATAGTAGTTGCTTACTTTGGATTTTCTCTTATCAATAATTCCCTTAAATCTGATAAAAACATAAAGGAAATTACTGATACATCAAAATCACTGACTAATCAGCCTAATCTTACAATACAGCTTGATGTTCAAAACGGCTCCGGAGAAAACGGAGTAGCCACTAAAATAACGGAATATCTCAGAAAGAATAATCTTGATGTAGTGGAAATAGGAAATTACAAATCTCAGAATGTTGAGCGAACTCTAATTCTTGACAGATGCGGAGATATGAACAAGTCAAAGAAGGTCGCAATGATACTCGGAGTGAACGAAAAAAACATCATACCTCAGTCGAATAACAGTCTTTACCTTGATGTAACTATAGTTATCGGAAAGGATTTCAAAGAATTAAAGCCATTTCTGGAAAAAAAGAAGTAAAAAATTATGAATTCAAAAGAACTAGCGTTTACAATTGCGGATTTTATTTTGCAAAAAAAGGGTTCGCACATTGTGGTAATGGATCTGAAAAAGCTAACTACGGTCACTGATTTTTTTGTGATCTGCTCCGTAACATCGGATACACAGGTAAAAGCGATCTCAGATTATGTAAAAGAGCAGACAAAACTAATTGATGAGAGACCATGGCATAATGAAGGTTATGCAAATCTAAGCTGGGTGTTGCTTGATTTCGTGGATGTTGTTGTTCATATTTTTCTCGAAGACACTAGGAAATTTTATAATCTTGAAGGACTTTGGGCGGATGCAGAGATCACGGAAGTCAAGGACGAATAAGAAATGTCACGCAAGCGACCTAATTTACTTCTTACAACCGGAGATCCGAACGGGATCGGTCCTGAAATAATTCTTAAGATATTTTCACAAGGATCATTTGCTGAAAAATTTAATCTGAAAGTTACAGGTTCAAAGAAAATCTTCGATCATTATTCCTTTTTACTTAACTTACCGGAAATAGATCAAAACAGTATTATAGAAATTCCTATTCCCGGAAACATGAAAATAAATCCGGGAAAAATAAATAATCTTGCTGGAAAATTTTCGGGAGATTCTGTAAAGACTGCAGTTGAACTTTGCATGAAGAATGAATATGACGCAATGGTGACTCTTCCGGTTTCGAAGGAAGCTTTTAATCTTGGCGGTTATGATTTTCCCGGTCATACTGAAATGCTGACAAAAATTACTTCTTCCAATGACACTGTTATGATTTTGCATTCGGATAAACTTTCAGTCGCGCTTGTAACGGGTCACATTGCTGTTAAGGAAGTAAGCAGAAGACTTACTGAGGATTTGCTTTTTTCAAAAATACTGACAACAAACAATTCACTTGTAAGGGTCTTCGGAATAAATCACCCTAAGATAGCCGTATTATCGCTGAATCCTCATGCTGGCGATGGCGGTCTGATTGGAAAAGAAGAAATCAAGATCATAAATCCATTGATTGAAAAAATGAATTCTGCGGGATTTAATATTAGAGGACCTTTTTCATCTGACGGATATTTTGCAGCAAAAACTTACACAAAGTTTGATATTACAATTGCTTTGTATCATGATCAGGGTCTTATTCCTTTTAAGATGATTTCTTTTGAAAGAGGAGTGAACTTTACAGCCGGTTTAAATATAATCAGAACTTCCCCAGATCACGGGACAGGCTTTGACATTGCAGGTATTGGAAAGGCAAATCCATCAAGTACAATTTCAGCTATATTGCTTGCTGCAAAATTAACAGTAAGAAAATCCAGAAGACTAAGTAAGTAACATATTAAAATTGTGAGAAAACTGCATGATAATAAGTGATTGCGAGAATAAAGTAATTATCTATCCATAAGGAATTTCAATATTCTTTTCCAGTCATTCGTGAAATTGTATTCAAATCTGTCTTCAGGATTAAGATTGAAAGCTTTTTCGAGCATTTCAATACCGTTATCAATATCCTCCTTAATAAAGCTTATTTTTGATTTTTCATAATAAGGTTCAGCCCAGTCAGGATTGTATTTAATAACTTTATCAAAAGATTTTAATGCCTGATCATATAACTTTGCATCAAGTAATGCACATCCGTAATCATACCATGCGTCATAATTAGATGGTTCTATTTTTACAACCATCTCATAGCTTTTAATTGAATCGGAATATTTTCCGATCGCATGCTCGGAATCCGCTTTGAGATACCATATTTCTGAATAGTCTTTGCAGAGAATCAGAGCTGAATTAAAATCATCAATTGCCTTTTCATATTTTTTCATACTGAAATAGCAATTACCTCTTCCGTAATAGGATTCATAATTATGAGAATCAATCTTAATGGCTTCGGTAAAATAACTGATAGCTTTTTCAAAATCGCCAAGTTCTTCATAAGCGTTACCCATATTGTGCAGAGTGTATGAATCATTTTTCTTCAGTTTAATAGAGGTTTCATAACATTCAATTGCTTTATACAATCTTCCTATAGATGCATAAGCATTTCCGCAATTATACCATGCTGAGGAAAAATTATTTTTTAAAGCTATACAAATTTCATAACTTTCGATAGCTTTGAGAAATTTTCCGGTTCTGTTTAAGACAATTCCTCTGTTATACCAGGCAGTATAATTCATAGGAGAAAAAGTAAGGTGTTTGTCGTAAGAGATGACAGATTCAGACAACATATCAAGAAAATCATAACAATATCCAAGTTCGTAATAAGCGTCCTTGTGAGAATCATCTATTTTCAAAACGTTTTTAAAACATTCTGCTGCTTCGACAAATTTTTCCATTTTCTCATAAGTTAGACCCATATTAAAAATAGCATCGGTATTTCCGGGTTCCATATCCATAGCGGTTGAAAAACAGTCCAGCGCGAGTTCGAATTTGTCTGAATTGTCAAGAGTAATTCCTTTATTTATGAAAACTTCCGTATCGGTAGGATCGAGCAGAATTGCCTTATCAAAATATTCTATTGCTTCGTCAAATTTACCCAGACTATCCAGAATGAGAGCTTTTTTGTGCCAGGCATCAGTAGAGTATGGATATATATCAAGAAGAACATTTACATAACTTAAAGCTTTTTCAAATTCACCGTTGTCATAATAAAAGTTTATTATCTGCTCAAGATTCTCAGCATCAAAACTCTTCTTGGTTTCTTCTTCAAGCTTGAGTATTTTTTCAAGCTCCTCATTCTTTCTGTTCCGTTTTTCACCCTGGTTTGATTCCTCTTCTCCAAAAAAATCCAGGCTTTCAAAATCATTCATATTAAACTCCTTTTGTTATTATCCGAAATTCTTTTTATGAAATTATACAAAAGTCTGTATTAAGTCAAGTAATTATTGATAAGAGCAAAAATTTTTGGATACAACGAAATAATCCTGTAATTCCAATACAATCTCTCTAATTAATCTCAGCTATGATTTCCGGAAAAAGTAAAATGAACAGTTCCCATAAATAGAATTAATTGAATATACATTATTTAATTTTTATTATGAATGATCCATGTCATTTTTAATGTTAAATATTAAGATTAACTTTGTAATAATATCAATCAAAAAAATATGACATGAAAACAATTACAATACTATTTGTATTTTTTCTGACTATACCTGTAAATTCACTTTTATATTCACAGGGCAAAGATGAATTCAAACCGATTTACACACTTGGAGGAATGGTTTTTTCAGGATGGCAGTTTAATATTGACAATGCCGAATTCATTGCAAAGTTAGATACTTCAGCTGCAGGAATAGACAACAACTCAGTTTATGGTTATAAACCAACGGCAAATCAGTTCGAAGTCAGCAAAAACACTTTTTACATTGACAGAGCTTATATAGATTTAAAAGCCGTCCTTTCTAATCAGATTAAAGCAAGACTGACACCGGACTTTTATTCTTATACAGACGGAAGCGGAAAAACACAATATGCTTATCAGATTAAATTTGCTTATGCGGAGTACACTCCCCTTTCATCAGAAAACGGAACATCATTATCTTTTGCGCTTGGAGTTTTTCCCAATCAATGGGTGCCTGTTATTGATAAATGCTGGGGATACAGATTTGTTTCTAGAACACTTACAGATTATCCATGGGTAACGGCAACTGTAAAATCCGGAAATACAGTTACTAAGACAACCTCGACATACTTTTCAACAGCGGATCTGGGCTTAACTGCGAAATTCACATTACCGGAAAAATATGCTGATTTATATTTTGCAGTAGTTAACGGAAACGGTTTCAGAAATCTTGGCTTTGATAACAGATTCAAGGATGTACAAATAACCGGATACGTTTATCCTTTGTCAAAATATCTTGCAAAAAAAACTGATAAATATAAGAAAGCAGGAAAACAAAGATTAGATGGAATTTCTGATTTAACTTTGGGAGGATTTTTTTATTTGGGTAAACTTGATAAAGGTGAAAACTATGCCGGAGCTCAATTCCAAAGAAACAGATTCGGCGGAATGCTTAGCGCAAAATATAATTTTTTAAATGCAGGATTTGTAAAATTAGGAGGAGAATTCAGCGTTCAGAAGAATGAAGATCCTGCAACTCTTACATCATCTACAACCATAGCTACTGATGCAAGAGGTGTTTCAGCATTTATTGAGTTCAATCCTCCTTTTGAAAATCTGAACGAAAAATTATCTTTCATTGCCAGATATGATGTTTTTGATCCAAACACAGCAAATGACGCAATGTCTTCTGCCAAAGGATTTAACAACAGAAATGATCAGCAGTCTCTTCTGATTCTTGGTTTATTTTACAGACCTGCGAAAGTTCTCGGATTCGGTCTGAGTTACCATATTACAAAGTTCGATGGTGATTTTATTGTCAGGTATGACGGAACAACTTCGAACAGTCTGAACAGAATGTTTTTTAATACTGTACTTGAGTTCTAAAATTTATTTTAAGGCGGATTATATCTTAGATTAACCGGCATTTTTAAAAATTAACTTTCGCTAAATGATAAACAATATAATCAGCATTGACAAATACAGGATCAAGCCTGGAACTGATATTTCGCTGAAAGATTTTGATACGGAATATAAAGAAGATAAAATTAATAAAGAGGAAGGTGAAAAATTACTCGAGGAAGGCAAACAGAAACTCTCGGAAATGCAGGACAAACTTTACGCTCACGATCAGTATAGTGTACTGATAATTTTCCAGGCAATGGATGCAGCAGGAAAAGACGGAGCGGTAAAACACATAATGTCCGGCTTGAATCCTTCCGGAGTAAAGGTTAACAGCTTTAAGACACCTTCTTCTACAGAACTTGATCATGATTATATATGGAGACATTATATCGCTTTGCCTGCACGGGGAGAGATAGGTATTTTCAACCGCTCGCATTATGAAAATGTTCTGGTAACAAGAGTTCATCCGGAATATATTTTAAAGGAAAATCTTCCTGATATAAATTCAATTGAAGATATAAATGATGAGTTCTGGAAAAAAAGATTCAAACAGATTAACAGATTTGAAAAAAATATTTACCAGAACGGAACAATAGTCTTGAAATTTTTTCTTCATATTTCAAAGAAAGAACAAAAGAAAAGATTCATCGGCAGAATAGATGATCCGGCTAAAAACTGGAAATTTTCTCCTGCCGATATTGCAGAAAGAAATTTCTGGAAAGATTATCAGAAAGCGTACGAAGAAGCTATAAGCAATACTTCAACAGAGTACGCCCCCTGGTTTATCATTCCTGCTGACAATAAATGGTTTACAAGATTAGCAATTACACATATTATTTACAAACAGTTCGAATCATTAAATCTGAGGTACCCTGTCGTAAGACCAGAAACATCAGCAGAGCTTCAGAAAATTAAGCAGCAGTTGATTTCTGAAAATGGTAACTGAAACTGAACAGTTAATTTGTATTTAGATAAATAAGTGTAATGACTTGACTAAATAAATAAACTTAGTGATTATAACATAACCCCAAAGAAAAAATTATTTATTAAATTATTCAAGGGAGTTATAGATTTTGCTTAAAGTTCTGACCTTTTTTTTCATCTCATTAATTTTCTTTTCATTTACTTCCAAAAACAATAAATCTTTATTTATTAATCCTGAATCTCTTGACAATGAAACCATCGGCTGGCTTGAAAGAGTTGATTCAGCCGGTGGAACCGTTTCAGACAGTATTATATCCGCTGTTGATGATTACATTAAAGAAGTAAAGGGTTTGAAATTCCAGACAATGAATATAAGATCTCTGCTTTTAAGAGAGAACTGGTTTTGCGGAGACTTTAACGCTTCATTTGTTCCTGTATTTGTTAACGGTAACGGCAGTCCTGTTCCTTACGGAATAAACCATGATATTAACCACAATTATTCTTCATCCGAATATTCCGAAACCGGACCGGAAAGCGGTTTAAAAGGAAACGGAATTAACAGATATATTGAAACAGGTTTTAATCCCTATTTTATTGATGAAATCGGTGTATCAGATGCTCATATTATGATTTACAGCATGTCTGATACAGTTGATGCCGGAAGATTCGGTTGCAGAAAATACGGTGACAATTTTTATTTTTATCCGAAATTCATAAACGGTAACACATATTTTTCTATCAATTCCGATACTGAAAATTCTTTATCTATTCCTTCATCAAGAAATTATATTCTGGTTCAGAGAAATTCATCACAATCCGTAAATTTATATTACAGGAACAATCAGTTACTGAATGCACAGAACAGTTCTGTCCGTGAACCGAACATGAGTATTACAATTGGAGCTTTTAACAATACCGGTGTTATTTCAAATTATTCGGCACTAAGACTCGGTGGATATTCAATCGGAAGAAGTTTCAGCGCTCCTCAGCAGCTTGTTCATTACAATGCTGTGATAAGACTGATGTCAAGACTTGGAAGAGAACTTCCGCATGGATTGCAAGCTGACTTTAAATCTAAATTATTTACATTTACCGGAAACAAACTTGTAATTAATTATCAGACAAGTGCAAGCGGCAGTATTGCATTTGAACTTCAGGATCAGAACGGAATTCCTTTCAATGATTTTTCTTTAGATAATTGCATACCTTCAACAGGCAACAGTCTGTCACACATTGTTACCTGGATCAGCGGAAATAATCTCTCGTCTCTTGTAAATACTCCGGTTTATCTTAAAGTAAGAATGATAGATGCTGATCTTTATTCACTGCAGTTTCAAAACAGTATCTCAAACATTGACAGTTCATTCAGCGGATTCAAAGCCGGAACTTACAAACAATTTTTTGCAGATACGCTTATGTTTGCAAATTCAATTCCGGTTCAGAGAAAAATGCATAATCCGGTTAAGAATGCTTTACCTGTAATTTCACCTACAGAACCCTGGGAAGGTAATTTTATTATTACAACTTACAGTAACATAGCATATTCCAAAAGTATTTTTACAAATCAGATGTCATATAAAATGTGGCTTTCTGTAAAAAACAGTCTCGGCGGATTTCCTGTTTATTATGAATCAGCTGATGGGATAGTATGGGAAAGACCAAATCTTGAATCATTTAAATACAATGGGAACATGAATAATAATATAATGACTGATGCCGTACCGCGAAGTGTAGTTACTGTTGTTGATGACTCATTATACAATCAGTCTGATTCTACGAGAAGATATAAATCCGTTTATAATACTCATACCACAGTTTCAAACAGCAGATTAAATGTTTCGTTTTCTTATGACGGACTTCTGTGGATACCTTATGAAGGAAATCCGGTCAGGCACAACGGCGAAGATTTATCAAGCTCGGGCTGGAATCCTGTTATCGGGAAATATCTCGGATATTTCAGGGATTCTCTCGGGATAAGAAAGGTTGGAAGATATATAAGCAGTGACTGGATCAACTGGACTTATACAGGTACAGTCGTTAAACCGGAACCAAGTGACATAAGAACAACTCATATATACAACATGACCGTTCTTTTTAAAGACAGTGTTTACTGGGGATTTGCAGGTATTTTGAGATTGAATGAAAGCGGAGATGAGAATCCGCCTAATCCTTCTAGAACTGACAATACAAATTTTATAGCGCTTTTATTTTCAAGAGACGGAATAAATTTTGTGCGTTGCGGAAACACTATGCCGTTTATTAGTTATGGTGAAGAAGGAAGCTGGGATGACCAAATGGTTTACACAATAGGGGTGCCTGTACAGATTGGTAATGAATATTATATTTATTACAACGGATTTAATTTCAAACATTTTAACAACGGTAATCCGCCGCCGCCTTTGAACGGCGGTCCTCAAAAAAGTCATATTGGTCTTGCAAAAATCGGGCTTGACAGATTTGTATCTCTGTCAAATTATTGATAACATATTATAATTTCTTACCGGCTATACTGACAATAACCGGAGAGAAAAATATCATATCCGGATTATTTTTATGATCATTTATGTCTTTAAGTAATTCGTCACATTCTTCCCTGCTGATCAGATTTTTCTCTGACATAATCGGAAGATGTACTTTGAAAAATCTGCATGCCCATTCAAATACATCACTGCCATTTCCTCCAGCCATGCTCACAGGAGAAAATTCCATTAACTCAATTTTATTTTTTCTGAATATTGACGGAATTTTTGTTGTAAAATAAAGGTCACCTCCTCCGGCTCCATAATATTTCCTTACAATCTCAGTTATGTTATCAAAAGCTCCTCCTTTCGGAAAAAGAGCAATTCCTTCATAAGCATAATCCTGAATTCCTATGATACCACCTTTTTTCAGGCTGTCCGTTAATTTCAAAAGAAATTTTTCGGGTTCATAAACGAAATCAATTACCCATCTCAAAAAGATAAAATCATAATGGTCTTTTTCAAGATTGGTATCTTCAACATTGCCATTTATAAACTTAATGTTATCCCAGTTCTTATCACTGCAGTAGTTTCTGAAATGATCAAGATAAATTTGCGAAGGTTCAAGAGCTGTTACTTCTCCTGTATCCCCGACACGGTTTCTCAGATTTGCGGTAACAAATCCGGGACCGGCTCCGGCATCCAGACATTTCCAGTTCCTTTCGATTATAATTCTATCAAGAAAATCATCAGTCATTTTTTTCCATACTTTGTGCTGAAATTCAAGTCTTTCAAGTTCGGTCTGATTTATCCCAAGGATATATTCCTGATTTGAACTCATAGTTTTTAATTATTTTAATTTATATTTTCAAGATATCACTACCTGAAAATTTTTATTGAAACAGGAAGAGATATAGCAATAAATCCGGAAGTCATTCCTGCTAATGCTCCGGCTGCAATATCAACAGGATAATGAAATCCCAGTATTACTCTTGAAAGAGAAACTAATATTGCCCAGATAAACGGAAACAAGCCGAAGTATTTTTTTTCTTTCTTAAATATTTTAATAAATACATAGCTAAATATCACAGCGAAATAAAATGAAGTCTGAGCATGACCGGATGGAAATGAAAATCCGGAATCATAAATCCAGTTATTCAAAACAGGTAAGTATACTTCATTTAATAACTCAGTATTTTTACGAGTCATATCCTCAAGAAATTTACTTTTTTCTTTTCCGGGCATGGAAAAGAATTGTTCTCCTTTGTTTGCCAGAATTCCTTTTCCTACAAAATACAATTGATATGGTCTGGGCTTTTTGAAGTAATCTTTCAGATATATTTGTGATAAACCCATTGAAAATACAAAAATCAGAAATACTATTGAAAGAAAATAATTCAGATTAGAAATTTTACCGGAATTAATTTTAAAATGCTTAACTAGAATTAATATCAAAATGAGTAATAGAATTATCCCTGCTGAGAATCCTCCTGTTTCGGTAACAGCATTCCAGAATGGAGTCCATACATCGGAATTCCTGTATGCGCTAAATTCCAAAGGGAAGAGAATTACAATCAAACTCATAAGTAAGAATGCAATTAAAGAATAAAAATATATAAAAAAATTAGAAAAATTTTTTCTGAGCGATATAAACATTTTAATTGAATTTCTCTTTTTGAATCAGAATAATGAAGTCTGAATAACTTCTGCTACAGGACTTACCAGATAATACTTTTTACTTTTAATCTCCGTACATTTGAATCTTTTTTTAATTTTTTCTCCTTTTATGAATGTCCTTCCGTTCCTTAGCCGGAATATACTTTTTTCGGGAATATCTTCAAGATGAACATATTCCGAATTGCCGTCAAATTTTTTCAGAACTTTCATCAAAGCTGTATCTGTACAGGATGATGCTTTTGGATTCAAAGAATATTTTTCAAGACATTCAAATATTTCTGAAGGAAAAACTTTTAGTTTTATCAGGGGCATGAGAAGTATTTTGAATTCGTCTTTCCATTCCTGTCCGTGAGGAGAAATCTTTCCGCGATATTTATTCCATGCTTTCAGATGAGCTATTTCATGAACGAGAGTTATTAAAAAGGAATAAGGATTGAGATTTTCATTGATTGTAATTTCATGAGGTTTTCCTTTGTAAGGGTGTCTGTAATCACCGAGTTTGGTTAATCTCGACTTTTTTATTTTAAGATTAAAATCAAAATAGGAAATCCAGAAAAATACAATCTGCTGAGATTCTGCAGGTATGTAATTGTTTAAAAAATCCCGGTCGTTATTAATTATAAGAATAGAAATTAAAAAATTATTTAATTAATCTGAAGAAGATTTATTCCACCCGGCCATTCTGATCAGCATAAACATTTGTCCTCTTGTGTGAGCTTCGTGTTCAATGATGTGATAAATAATCCATTTCTTTGAAATACTAACATCACCGCTTCTTCTCTTTGTGATCACTTTCTCATCAAGGTCGGAATCACTCAGGGATGAAACATAATCAAGAAATATTTTTCTTGTCTCTTCGATGGTTTTAAAATATTCATCATACTCCGGAGGATCTTTTGGAGGATCAAAATCAGGACCGCTGTCAAACCAGCAATTGTAATAACTTCTTTTTTTTATATCCTCGGATGCTTTTTCTCCGGATATTGTTTCATACCACCCGAGATCTACTTCAGCCAGATGCATTATATACGAGCCAATGCAAAATTCATTTTCAAGAGGAGGAGTAAACATTTGCTCTTTCGTAAGATGTTTTACTCCTTCAATAGTAACTTTCCTTAAATCTTCAAGCATCCATTTAAGCAGATTGATTTGATCTGCGGATTTTTTAAGAGGCATTTTTTGTAATTAATAATTTTAACATTAATAAATTTCAGGTTAACTGAGACAATGCTGTTCTTAAATTTACAATAATACGTTCTATCTCTTCAACGCTGCAGGTTCCTACTGAGATCCTGTACCAAACCGAATCATTCGATGCGCCGAAAGAAGAAAACGGTACCAGCGCAAGCATAGCATCATCTATAAGAAAATTTGTAATATCTTTAGTGTTCCTGATAACTTTTCCGTCAGCTTTTTTCTTTCCAATAAGATTTAAGTAAACTGTCATGAATATAGATGCCTGAGGTTCTATAGCATCTACATTAAATCCTTCATCCTTAAGTTTCTTAAATCCGTTGTAAAATCCGTTGAGCCGTTTCATAATCTCGCTTTTGAAGTTACCGAGATATGAATCTACGAGTTCGTCATTTCCAAGATATCTGGAGATTGCCACCTGCTCTGCTTTCGGAGCCCATGCGCCCATGTGTGAAGTAATTGATTTCATTTTGTCAATAATACTTTTCGGTCCGTATCCCCAACCTACTCTGACTCCTGTGCCGGCAAATGCTTTTGACATTCCGTCAACGAATACAGTATAATTTCTCATCTCCGGGCATAAAACGACGGGATTGTAATGCTGTGTCTCTCCGAGTGTAAGTAACCAGTAAATCTGATCAAACAATAGATAAACGGGTTTCTCATTTTCGTTTCTTCTGCAGTTTTCATTTAAAATAAGATCGCAGATATCCGTTATCTCATTTTGTTTGAATACTGTTCCTGTAGGATTCAGCGGAGAACAAAGTGAAATAAGATTTGCTTTTTTAATGTGAGGTTCCAGATCAGATGCCGTAGGCATAAAATTATTTTCGGGTTTTGTTTCGACTGTAATGGATTTAGCTCTTGTCAGATGAGTGTAATGATTGTTGTTCCATGACGGAACAGGAAAAATCACAGTATCATTTAAATCCACTATTGTATTATATGCAGCAAATATAATGGGTCTTGCGCCGCTTGTAATAAGTATTTCGTCCATACCGTATTCAAGTCCGAGTCTTTTATTCAGAAATGAAGATATAACTCTTCTTAATTCGTGAGTGCCGTCAGCCGGAGGATAATTCGTTTGATTTTCATCGTAAGCTTTTTTTATTTCTTCCTTAAGCTCTTTTGGAATGGTGAATATTTCAGGGTCAAAATCACCGATTGTCAGATTTGATATCTTTTTCCCTTTTGCTATCATTTCATTTATTTGCCATGCAAGAGTAATGATTTCTGAGCCGATAAGATTCTCAGCCATCGTTGAAACTTTCAGCTTCCTCTCTTTAACTTCTAATATTTCTTCGCTCATAAACAATAATTTTAGATGTTTGAAATTACAGTAATATAATTATTTGAATTTTGAAAATAGACAGAATAATTTGGTTATAAATTTATGACTTTGCTCACTAAATTTTTTTGCAGATTTAAAAAGCAATTATGGAATAAAAATTTTAAACCAAATAGTGTTTTGAAAAATCACTAAAAAAATCTCCTATCCTGAAATTATCAGAAAAGGAGAAAATAAAAAACCGGAAATTAACTTTTTAGCTGGTCACTTACCAAGCCATGCTGTTCTTAATTTTATCTGCTGTTCTGATAAATCTTTTTCAATGATCACTTCACTATCAAAAGCTGTCTTTACTTTCGAAACAACACCTTTAAGAGTTTCCATTTTCTCTGTACCGCTTTCGTCATTCCTTGCCACTACCATTTCAAAATTATCACCTGTCTTGATCTTATTTTTCAACGATCCGAAAATTTCCCTCATAGTCATAAAATTAATCTGCTTTCCGTTAATTGAAACAAGTTCATCTCCGTTTTTAACGCCTAGTTCCTTTACAAAAGAATTATCTTCAGCAATCTGCTTTATTACTAACCTGTATGTTTTCTGATTGAAACCCATTTGAACACCTCCCATGTCAATTTTATTGTAAGGGATGCTTTTTACTTTTATTCCTACTTTGCTGAATATCTCTGAATATGGAATCCTTTGGTCTCCTGCTACATAATTTTGAAAAAATTCCCCGATCTTCGGAGACGTAAGCGCAACTATTTCATCAAAAAGATCTTCATCCTTAAACGATTTATCTTTACCGTATTTCTGAAGCATTATATTTATTACATCCTGCAAACCCATGCTGCCATTACTCTCTTCTCTTATAAGAATATCCAGACTTAATCCGATCAATGCGCCTTTCTGATAAACGTTGAAATATTGTTCCTCATATTTATCCAGCGCTCCAAGACTCATTTCGGTAAATGGCAGCGAATCATTGTACATCATTGATCCGGAGATTTTTCTCTCAATATTTTTACCGTATTCCTTTAAATCAACAAGACCTTCTCTAAGCTGAATGTAATCTGCAAAGTATTCCGTAACTCCTTCATAAAGCCACAGATGCTTGCTCATTTTAGGATTATTAAAATCAAAATTTCCTATTTCTTCTGAATGAAGATTTAAAGGAGTTACTGTATGATAAAATTCATGGGCGGAGGTTGACTGAAGCTGGTTAATCATATATGGCGCAGACTCTTTTGGCACATCAGGCATGAAGTATAGGGAGGAATAATTATGTTCGAGCGCACCAAACGATCCGGATCCTTCTTTGTTTGTAAAATAGAATATAAAAGTATATCTGTCTGCTGTTAATTTTCCTCCGAGAAAATTTCTGATTGCATTAAGCAAGTCTTTAAGCTTTGCTGATAAATCCTTTGATTTAACTCCTTTTCCGGGTGAATACACTGAAATCAACACACTTGTCTCATCAAAATTTATAGTCGTTGTATCAGGTAAACAAAACATTATCGGGTTATCTACTACAAACTGATAATCAGGAGCGGTAAATACTTCAAGATTATTATTTCTTATTGTATTGGCAAGACTTGAAGATCCGTAAAATCCGTCCGGCTTTGTAAAATTTAAGACATATTCGTTTTTTAAATTGTCCTTGAAATATCCGAAGAATCCGTGATTGTTAAATATGAAAACAGAATCTTTTTCAATGCTTGTTCCGGCAGGTTCGAAAATTTTTTCATCAGAAGTATCATCAAATGAATCATCAACAAAATATTTCAGTTTATACAATTTATCCGCATTTGATATCTCCCATGAATTAACATCCTTTTTTTCCGTTGTTAATTCGTTTCCGGATTTATCATATGCCTTCAGACCTGAAACGAATCTTCCGAAGTTATATACTCTGTAAGTCCCCGGCACCATCGCCGGAAGTTTAAACTCTGTAGTTGCAGTGCTTATAACAGGCGTTATCAGTTCAATCTCAAGCTGATCGTTTTCCGCTTTATTCAAATCAATAAAATACTGATATGTATCGTTTTGAAGGATTTGTGAATTGGATATATTGAATGATAAAAAAATGATAGTTAATGAAGAAAATATTAATCTCATGAAGGTTTTTATTTATTAGTTAATATTGAAAAATGGATTTTAAAATTTTAATTTGTTTTTGAATTATCAGCAAGTGAATAGAATGAGTTACGACCGGATAACAAAAAAGTTTGATTTCAGTCACTTAAATTTTCTTGAGTACATTCATATCTCTTTTTGCTTTCAGAGAAAACAAAAGCGGTATATTACTGTCAAACCTGTAATATCCGTCCTCGCATTTCTTCATCCACGAAAACTGCTGCCATACTGTGAAATCATGTTCATGAAAAAACTCTATCTTCAGTCCGTTATTTATAAGCGACATAAAAATATCAGACAGATTATGCTGCCATTCATAAGTAATGTTGTTAATTGTATTTGCGCTTTTATCGGCATAAGAACCTTCTGATTCAAACCTGAGAGGTTCAGTACTTCCGAAATAAGGGAAAGTCACTTTAAGAATTTTATCTTTATCTGAATTACCTGTGTTATCAAAAACTGCCGATGCCGGATGAACCTCAGCGATGTAAAAATATCCGTCATCTTTTAAAAAATGACTTATTACATCTGCCCATTTTTTAAGATCAGGAAGCCATGTAAGTACTCCGTAAGATGTGTAAATTATATCAAATTTTTTGTTAAGTTTTTCCGGAAGAGAATATACATCCGACAAAATGAATTCGGATTTCATGTTCAATTCATCACGAAGTTCGCATGCTGCGCGGACAGCTTCTTCGGAATAATCTATGCCTGTTACTTCTGCTCCCAGCATTTCCAGAGAAAGAGTATCCATTCCGAAATGACATTGCAGGTGAAGTATTGATTTTCCTTTTACATCTCCGAGCTCATCTCTTTCAAGCTGATGAAGTATGTTCCTGCCTTTTTTCAGATCTTCAAGCCGGTAAAACTCTGATGCTTTGTGAATTGAAACTAATTCATTCCAATTAGCTTTATTGATATCTAAAAATTTTTCGTTATTCAAAAATTAATTTCAATTTGTTTTGATTTTTAATTCTGTAAATTCAAATTTCTTTCCGTCGAATAATCCTTTGTCACTTAATTTGAGCTGAGGTATTACCAGCAATGCCATAAAGGACAAGGTCATGAATGGAGCATTGAGACCTGAACCCAGCTCTTTTGCAAGTTTATCAATTTCAGTATACTTATCTGCAACCAGATATCCGTCTTCATTGCTCATAATTCCGGCAACAGGCAAAGGAAGTGATTCAGTGTTACCGTTAAACGAAACAGAGATTCCTCCTTTGTTTTCTATGACAGCATTCACAGCATTGCAAATGTCCTGATCTGTAACTCCGGCTGCGATTATGTTATGCGAGTCATGAGCTACGCATGAAGCAATCGCTCCTTTTTTTAATCCGAAATTTTTAATGAATCCGACCGAAGGCTTGCTGTTATTATATCTTTCCGTTACTGTAAGTTTTAAAACATCATTTGAAGTATCAGATTCAATCTTTCTGTTAATAATATTGGCAGGAACATGAAGCTCTCCGGTTATAAGCTGTCCGTCATACGCTTCTATCACTCTTATATTGCTTTCATCGCTTTTTAATTCAAAGTCAGCAGGGATTTTATACGAAGTATTAAAATTGTTAACAATTTTTTCATCAACCTTTTGGATCAGCGTATTTCCGTTTTCAGAAACAAGTTCGCCGTTTATAAAGGTTTTTATATTTTTAAATTCTTTTAAATTGTTTACAACTATAAAATCTGCCGGATCATTTTTTCTCAACAGACCTACATTTAAATTATAATGATGAACCGGATTAACACAGGCGCATTTTAAAACATCAAAAACATCATATCCTTTTGATACAGATCTGGCTGCTATTTCATTTATATGACCGGTTACAAGATCATTCGGATGCTTGTCATCACTGCAAAACATAACTTGATCAGGAAAAATTTTTATTAGACTGTGAAGCGCTTCATAGTTTTTTGCTGCTGATCCTTCGCGGATAAGAATTTTCATACCGTTTCGGATTTTAAATACAGCTTCATCAAGTTCAAAGCATTCGTGATCAGTGGAAATTCCTGCGGAAATATATTTCAGCGCATCTTTTCCTGTCAATCCTGGAGCATGTCCGTCGACAGGTCTTTTAAGTGAATGCGCAATTTCTATTTTCTTCATTACGTCAGGATTCTCAAAAAGAACTCCCGGATAATTCATCATTTCGCTTAAATAATGCAGTCCGTCTTTTTCAAATAATTCTTTTATTTCATCCGCTCCGATTTCCGCACCTGCAGTTTCAAATGAAGTTGCAGGTACACAGGAAGGAACTCCGAAATAAAATTTAAAATGTACCTTTCTGCCGTTTTCAATCATGTATCTTACGCCGCTGATCCCAAGGACATTTCCTATTTCGTGTGGATCGGAAACAGTTGCTACAGTTCCGTGAACGACAGCAAGCCTTGCAAATTCAGACGGTATCAGCATTGAGCTTTCAATATGAACATGCGAATCTACAAATCCGGGAAGGATGAATGTGTCGTAAGTCTCATTGCTTTCAGAAATATCCGAAATCATAGAATCAACAACAGTTATTATTCCGGGAAAAATTTTTCTGTTCGGGATATCAACTATATTGCCTGATATCTTAAATGTATTATGCGGCATAATTAAGTAAAGTGATTTGCTAAAAATTTTATTAACCGGCTTTTATAAATATTTGTTTATCTTTTATCATTTGGCTTTAACCACATCCTGAAACTTTTTTTTACTTATTTTACTTTTTATCCATGAATTCAGATCAAAATATTCCGAAGCTTTTATTTCATCATAGTCTTCCGCAACAGACAAAAATTCTTTATACCATTCCCTGAAAATATAATTTTTGTCTTCTTCATTTTTTGAGTTAATAAGTTTGCGAATGTAATTAAGTATAAGCGACTCAAATTTATTCAGACTGTTTTTACTTGATAGATATCTTTTTGTTGATTTAATGATATATTCAATCAGATTATAATTTTTCAGTTCGTAATGAACCAACAAATTCAGAATTCTTGCGAAACATTGAATATCTTCCCTGATCTTTAAATCGGAATCATTAATAATCTTATTAAGCCATTTCAATGAATTATTGTAATCATCCGTACCGAAATAAAGATAAGCAATATTATATGCAAAAAGAACTTCGGATTCCTTATTTATCTTGTCTCTGTACTTTTTTAATCCGTCTTCTATGTCTTTAACAAGTGAAATACCTTTTACAAAATCACCTGTCCTTAGATAAAGATTGATTTCGGTATCATAAGAAGTGACAAATATTTTAGTAAGTACAGTCGGAGATTTGGAATCAATCTTTCTCAGTTTAACAATTGTCAAAAGCGCATCATTGT
>WBZU01000300.1_pt1 | contig 44716 bp, 38 predicted proteins | sample 5204311 | NCBI WGS metagenome assembly WBZU01 (sample SAMN12344359, study PRJNA552823) | activated sludge metagenome | biome: Activated sludge suspended growth; feature: Nitrification reactor; material: Wastewater; isolation source: activated sludge from nitrification reactor of wastewater...
CGGACTTCGCTTGTGTAGCGTGGGGTTTTGACCCCACGCATTCGTGCGAAACGACAAACGGTTCCGAGTTCCTAGACCATCTCTCGAGCCATAAGTTATCCCGCTCTTGCGATACGCCATACGATATGCGCCAATTGACGAAATGAAGGCCGCAATTGCTCGTTGCGTTTGCGGCACGTTCTATGCTGGAGGGGCTCTACGAGGCTGGCGTATGGCATCGGCGGCTCCAACTTCCCTTTATCGCGAAACGTTCCCGGATATTCCCCCAGCGCCGCGCACTGTAGGCCCGCATATCCGGCACCTTCTCACGGGTTACGGTCGAGTCCCCGTACGCGAGGTTTTTTGGCTGTTGCTCTCGTTCATCGGCGTTCCGGGATGGCTGTTGGCTGCGATTCTTCGGCAGGATTTGCCGTTCGTTTTGCTTTTCTGGGTGTTCCTTGGCGGACTTATTTGGTGGTATCGCGGCATACCCGTCGCCCGCGAACTCTTTGCAGCGAGGCGAAAAATACGCGTCTACCATTTGGGCTGCCCCGTACGCGCTCGCGTCGTTGGGAAAGTCAAGCGAGTCACGACGGGCCGCGGTGAGCCTTGTCGCGACTACCGTTTGGCCTGGCAATTCGACGTTGATGGGAAAACCTATTTGGGGCACCTCGACCATCCGGATCGGCGTAGTTTGCAGCGTTTGCACGATGGCGCCAAGCTGATGGTCTTGATTGAGCCGACAAACCCGTCGCTCAGCGTGCCGTGGATGGATGAAGTAACCCTAGCGCGCGAATTGGCGCTGGCTTCTCGGGATGACGTACCCAAGCGTCGAATGACCAAGACTGCGCGTCGTCTTCTGCTGGGCACGAGCACGTTTCACCTATGGTTTGGCGGGGCGTTTTTAGGAATGGGATTGTTCGCTATCGTCGCGATTTTGGTGCAACGGCACGAGATGTGGTTCGGCCTGTTCATCGGAGCTTTCTTTGCCCTTTTTGGCGGAGTCATGTTTTTCACGGCTGCGGACGAGCGGCAAATCACGAAACGAGCGTACGCGCGCGGTGAAATGACCAAGGGGCGTATCTATCGGCGCGGCAATTTGTTCGTTTGGTCCGGCGGCCACCAACTCGTGCGCGTTTCCTGGACGTTCGATATCGACGGCGTGACGTATGCAGGCTCATTGCTGTTGCGCGATCCCGACGTATTGGAGCAGGCATTTCCTACGGAGAACGTGTCGGTGCTTTACGACCCGGACGACCCGACGGTGAATGCGTTGTTTGTCGAGTGATACATGGCGGATCTTCGGGGAGTTTTCCGAAACGAGCACATTTGCTTTCGTTCCGAGTTCGCGCGGGCGGCTGTGCACAGGCCGAAATGGCTGTCCAAGCGGCGGTACGGACTCCGTGAGCAACGAGGCGCCCGGAACGATGACACTCGGGCAGGACTCAAATGGGTACGATCGTCACATTCCGCGGCCGCATTTGACTCTTCGCGTGGCGGACGAGTTATTGCCTATTGCATACACGAGTTGAAGACGAGCCGAAGTACGGCTTCGTCTTCGTCGACGACCGCGATATCCGATTTGGCATCGCCATTGAGATCCGCTGCGACGATATCGACAGGGAGATTGCCCAACATGAAGAAGTTGGGCGTGCCAAACGTGCCGGTGCCCATGTTGAGCAGCGTCGTCATGCTAGGCGGCGAAGCATTGACGGTGGCAAGATCCAACGCTCCGTCGCCATTCAGATCGGCCGTTGCCATGGATACCGGAACGAGCCCCGCCGCAAATTCGTTTGCAAGCGTGAAGGCCCCGGTGCCGTCATTCAAAAATACGCTGATGCCGCCATTGCCGACAGCTAGGTCCAGTTTGCCGTCACCATTCAAGTCGCCCATCGCGAGCGACGTGGGGCTGTTCGTCAAAGCGATCTTGACCGGACCACCAAATGCGCCATTGCCATCGTTGAAGAGCAACACGATTTCGTCGAGCATCGGAATTGCAGCCGCAATATCAATGTTGCCATCTCCATTCAAGTCTTCGGCCATGACAAACGCGGCAGGCGCTTCCGGTGCATAATCGACCTCAGGCGCGAACATGCCATCGCCTTTGTTGAGAAAGACGCCTATCCCGGCCCCAAATGCTGCTGCAAGATCCACCTTGCCATCACCGTTGAAGTCCCGAGCGACCGTCGAAAACGCTCCGACGCCGCTTGCAAGGATGACAGAGGGAGCAAATGTGTCATTGCCCTGGTTGAGGTTCGTAACGAGGTATGATTCCATCGAGTCACCCAATGACTTGCTCGATACAAGGTCGAGTTTGTTGTTGCCATCGATGTCTGCAACGATCAGGTTACTATAATACGAACCCATGACCACGAAGTGATTCACATCGAATGCAAAGCCATGACGCAGGTGAATCCCTCCGAATCCGGCCATGATGAGATCTGTTGCGCCGTCACCATCCATGTCCGTGGTCACGATGGAGTGAACCGCTTGGCCTGTAGAAATCATGCGTCCAAGCGGGGAATTACAGGTTTTCGCACACGCTCCCTGCAAACAGACCTCCCCGGCATTGCTGCAAACAATTGGTGGTGGCGTTATGCATAGACCCGTCTGGCATACCCCCAACGTGGTGCAGGCATCGCCGCTATTGCAAGGGGTGCCATCCACCTCGGGCGAATGGATGGCCGCGTCGCCATTACACATGTCGATCGTGCATGGGTTGCCGTCGTCCAGGCCAGGGCATTCACAAAGAGGATTCCTGACGCAGCTACCGGAACCATCACACACATTCTTCAGCCCACAAATATCGAGCCCCGGGCATGGGGTTCCGGGGTTGGTGGGAACGCGCATCGGAGAGCCCTCGAAGCAGTTCTCCGTAGTGCATGGGTTGCCGTCGTCTGGCAATGGCGTGCACGGTCGAAATTGGGGCCACGACCCTTCACTATCGCACCCTTGTGTCATAAGGATGACGCCCGAGCAGAGCAGAGCGAGTCCCAAAGCATATCGAATATTGAATCGCGACGAGGTGATCATGATATCGCTCCACACGGCCGATCCTGGAGCAATAACAGCAAATGCCATGCCGCAACATAAAGGAAGGCATTGCGGCGGGGAATCGCGCCCGCGGAGAGCGTTTCATAGGGCGGGATGAATCGCGCTCCCATGGGAAATCAACCAATCAACATCACTGTGACGAGGAACTCGTTGCGACGAGCGAGCCATGTGGCATTGCATGACCACGTCGAGGTGATGTGCAATTGGTTCGTGTGCCCGCATAAGATTCGCTCGCGGACCGTTGCTCCTCGCGACGCTCGAGGCGGTAACCGCGCTCATTTCGATTTCGCGACCGGACCAGTTTCTCCAATGCCACGGCACGACGTTTGCTGCTCGTTGCAAGAGCCACCCTTTGGAGCGATGACATGGCATCCATATCCCGATTCGACATCCGCAGTTCTCTGGCGTTCGCGCTGATCTTATCGGGCACTATCGTCGCCACACCTGGGTGCGAAGGTGATGACCCCTGCTCCTTTCCGCCCGATGACAGCAACCCGTGCCGCTACAAAAGGTGCGACGAGGGCCCTCCGGCGGTTGTCGTTTCGGCGCCACGAGGCACCCCATGCGCGAACGTCATTCATGACGGGGTTTGTGACGGTTTTGGCAACTGCATTGAGGATGTCTTCGCCTGCACCCCGCCGCCGGACGATGGCAACCCGTGCACCTCGGAAACCTGTTGGGAGGGCTCTCCGATGCGCGTTCCCGCGCTACCAGGAACTCCATGCCCGACGTTCGATGCTTGTGGGTTTCCTGAAGTGTGTAATGGTTCTGGTAGCTGCGTTCCGAGTGATCTTTGTGAATGCGCCAGTGCGGTCGACGGCACTCCCTGCGACAATGGTGATGCCTGCACCCCGTTGGGTGCATGCCAAGCGGGCGTGTGCGTGACACCGCCGCCGATTGTTTGCAGCAATGCGGGAGAGGCATGTTTACAGGGAGTGTCGTGCGGCAAAACGTGTGCATCTCCGCTTGGTCGCGTGATTTCAACGAGCCAAACCGCCGACTCCATTGTAGCAGCGGACTTCGATGGTGATGGGACGATAGACCTCGCCACGGCCGGACTCGGTGGGATTCACCTACGAAATGGCGCTTCGTTCGACAACGACAATCACGTCGTCATGACCGCGTACAGCGGCTCGGTTGTGACAGCCGACATCAATGGTGACGGCAAACTTGATTTGGTGTTTACCAGCATGCCACCTGGCACGATGGCTGTGGACCTTGTCACGAAACTCAATCAGGGCGACGGCACATTTGGCCCGTCTGTACTCCATTCAACCAGCTTCGGTTGGTCTTCGATCGCCGCTGCGGACTTCAATGGTGATAGCAAAGCGGACCTTGCAACGGCCATCAATGGGGGCTTGTTGAGCGTGCGCATCAATGAAGGCAATGGCCTGTTCGCTCCGGAAGTCGATTATCCTCAAACCGGGGCCACGACGGTCGTCGTGACGGAGGACTTGAATGGCGATGGTAAAATCGACATCGTCGCGGCAAGTTCCATGCTTAACAAGATCGTGCTGCTCTTTAATGATGGCAATGGCGCATTTGGCAATGCGGTCGACGTTGCATTGACGAACAGCCCCGTTTTCATAGTGATCGCCGATTTCAATGGCGACGGCAAACCCGACCTTGCCGTGGCCCATGATGGCATCAGCGTGTTCTTGAATGACGGTACGGGGGCATTTACGCTTGCGAGCGAATTTGCGGCAGGGCTTGGCCCGGTGTCGATCATCGCCGCGGACCTGAACGGCGACGGTGCTCCGGATCTCGCCACGACCAATACTTCGCCCCGCAGCATGACGACGCTGCTCAATACGGGCAATGGAACGTTTGGCGCGCCCAACTTTTTCGTTGCGGGTAAACGCCCTGTCGATATCGTGGCGGTAGACGTCGACGGCGACGCCAAACCGGATGTTGCTTGCGTCGATGCCGACGAAGCCACACTCCGATTCGTCTTCAACTCGTGTATGCAATAGGAAAGAGCTCGTTCACCATTGGGGTCGATGTTCGCAGCATCCCGGGATATTTTCCCCACGCATTTGCACGGTTTCTATGCCACCGTCGGCGAATACACATTCAGCGCGACGAGGACGCTTCTCGGACCAGCAACGACCGCGCCGTAGTGCCGCAAGGCGCCTGGGTCGGGTTTGGGGTATTCACCGATATCGCGTTGCTCGGCTTGCAGGGCATGCCGGCGCAGATTGCCTCGACGACCAATGCGTTGGCGCACGCGATTGGATGTGGCGCGACGGGATTGGTTCCATCGAAACGCGCATGAACTGCGACGGCCGCATGCGCACGCTCGTTTCGGCGTCGCCACGTTCAATGCTGCAGGAGACGTACGAGGCTTGCGTATGATATCGGCGGCTCCAACTTCCCTTTATCGCGAAACGTTTCCGGATATTCCCACAGCGCCGCGCACTGTCGGTCCACATGTTCGGTATCTGCTCACGGGATACCTCGAAATCGCTACCAAGCAGTGGCCGTATTTCGTGCTCGTGTTCCTCGGCATTCCCGTAGGACTCGCGACGGGAGCGCTCGATCACTACTCGTTGCCCTTCTTGTTCGTGTGTTTCATGGTCACCGCATTCGTCATTTGGCGTCGAATCATTCCGGTTTGCCATGCAGTCTTTGCAGGGTGGCGAAAATCCTGCATTTATCGATTAGGTTATCCGATTCGTGGTCGCACGGTTGGGAAAGTAAAACGAATCACCAATCGTCAAGGCAAACCGTGTGCCGGATACCGATTGGCATGGACGTTCGAGCTGGACGGGGCGACATATCACGGGCACATCGACCATCTCGACCGCACATTCCTGCAACGCATCTACGAAGGCTCGATGGTCACCGTGCTTTATGATCCCGCGGCCCCTGAGGTAAGTACGCTGTGGATGAATGAGGAGCGGCTTGTCCAAGAGGCAGCTCGAGCCGGCCGAGACGAAGCGCCAAAGCGGGTGATGACGAAAAGCGCTCGTCGGTTCCTGCTGGGCCCAAGTACGACGTATTTGTGGACGGTGAATACGTTATTCGTGGAATGACGTATCGGTCGGTTCTTTGGGGCGTTATCAGAATGAGCAGCTTCCCCAAGCTCGCACACCGCATTGTTCGATGCAATAACACATACCCTCGGCGCCTGCGTAGAGGGGGCAGATCGTTCCGGCGGGATAATCTTCGCAACTGCCTGCGGGGACGGGCGGACATTTTTCGGCAGGAGCCGAGCATTTCCACAGGTAAGGTCCACCCTTGGCGTCGCACGTACAAGGCACGTTGTCCGCACCGAGCATGCAATGACAGGTGACCGGACCGTCGCATGGAGCATCGCAGACGGGAGGTTCCGGCGGACATTGCGGGAGGTTTGTCATGCCCGCATCGTCGCAGACGTGGCCGCCGCCATTGCCGCCCATGTTTTCGCCTGCGGTACCGCCGCCGGAACTGGTTGTGGAGCTGGATGAGGCTCCCGCAGCGCCGCCGCTTGAAATCGAGCCACTTTCGCTACAGGAAAACCCACCCGTGGTGGAGACCATCGTCATAACGACGAAAACCGAGCCAAACCACAAGCTTCCGATGGGATGTGTTTTCATAGGATAACCTCGCTATCGGGGTGACCTGAAGCATAATGGGTGCCATGGGGCGCGAGCGAGGCTTGGTGGCAATGGCGAGGCGTGTGCAGGCATTGTGTATTGGATGCGACAAGCAGTGCTTTGCGCATATTGACAATGGCAACGCGCTATCGCACACCTTCGCTGGGAGTGCTCATCGACTTCTACTGGCGGGATAACACTCGGCCCTTAGCGTCTCGGGGTCTCCGATCATTCCTTCGGCCCACGCGGTAATGAATCCGTCGTCCCCCATTTGGGTTTCGTTGTAGGCAGGTCCCCAATAGCCGGAACTGGCGCCGATTGTCCCTGGGCTGCCCCAGAGCCCTGAGTATTGGATGAAGACCTGGCCGTTCATGGGCGCGATCTTGGACCCGATGTTCAAGAGCCGCCCTGTACAGGTGACCCTTCCGTCAAACCACCACACGATACCGCCGGGCCACGTTTCATGCCGCACGTGCGTGCATTGGACGGCGGGATCAATGTATCCCTGTCCGCCGTTCGCATTCACCTCTCGACCACTTCGACAGGTCGCGTGACCGCCGCCCTCTGAATAGACACGTACATGATCTCCTTCCCACGTCAGCTCGGATGGCGAGCATCGCTCGATCGTCGTGTGCCCCATCAGGACAATCATGGCGGGGTGTAGGTGTTCATCGAGGACAATGTGGCAGCCTTCCCAATCCCCACCGTGGTTGAAGATCGCGTCGTTGTAAGCATAGAATCGCCAATATTGAATCGTCACACCGCCACGATTGTTCGGGTAGACGTGAAAATAGGTGGTCCAGTCCTCAGAGTCGTAGCTGCCTCGCCGATGCTCGTCTGCCACATCTTTCAGATAAAACGTTCGTTGCTTGCTGAGGCTGCGAGTGGCGTCCGAGAGGATAGTGTCCGTCGCCCCGCACCCGCCGGAGTAGCGCTGTCCAAGTAATTGATGCTGCGCGGGTGACTTGATAATGGGCATATGCAAGTCTGGCGTGCAGGCGTCATCATAAAACCACAGCTCGGTCTTGCTGAGGAACCAGTCGACATTCGTGGGAAAGTTCGACTCATCCGAGGAGTGATACACGATCGGCGCAAAACGCTCGGCGAGGGCCTGCTCGAAAGCGTCGGGCAGCCCGTCAGCGTCCTCGTCCTTCATCATGGCGCGCAGGGAGAGTGGTCGCCCGAGCGCCATTCGTTCGGCCATCTGTGCCATTGAAATGGTGGATTCATGGAACCGAAGAGCTTCCGCCAAACCGCGCAGAGCATTCATCACATTCCTTCACTATCGTCTCTGAAGCCTGTAATGGTGCTGAGTCGCACTTTCAGTAATCCCTGCGATCCACGTTTATGCGACTCAGGCGCTGCTCAAATGCAATGATGGATTTCAGATGCTCTTCCGGCGCGCGGGTTTGCAAATCAGAAAGCAGTTCGTTGGCTTCTCGTACCCTTCCATTCAATCGGAGTATCATTGCGCGGGCAACTTCTCTGCCAGCAGAATGGCCTACCATCGCGTCAATTTCACCCAACAAGGCCAGACTCCGCGCGTGATCTCCGATACCCGTGTATGTGCTCACGAGCGCCAGCCTAACCAGAAGGCTTGCAGGGTATCGTCGCAGCAACTCCTCACCAACAACTCGGGACTGCACACTGTCTTTCGCTCTCCGGTGAGTACAGAGCAGAAAATAGCCCGCGACTGGCGCCAATGGTGCTTGTGAAGCGAATGCCGCGACGAGACCGTTCATGCCATTGTGCGCTAAGTCGCTCGTGGGATCATTGGCAAGTGAGAGAGCACTCAGTGCCATAGAGAAAACCTGGAACAGCACAAGGTCTGGGGCTGCGTCTGAGACTTTATGCAGCCTCTGCAACGCCTCATGCTGGCATTGAGCGGCTTTCGCTCGGCGCGCAACTACCTCACTCGTGTCGACTCGTTCCAGCACCGGTCGAGAATCAACTAATTCTACCTCTGCACAGAGTGCGTCGCAAAAAGCAATAATCGCACTTTGCTCGCCATCAATCCTGGTTGTGCTCTCGGTTCGTGCAATTGAGATTCGCTGCATGGCATCGTGGGTAAATCCCCTCATGGCCGCAAGATCGCGCCGCCCCATCCCCAGCACAATCGCCTGCACGAGTAACGGGAGCGCTGCCGCGGGGTTGCTTTCAGCTAGCTCCTGCAGCTCTTTGGCGATGACGGAAACCGGCACCGCACTTGAGAAAACCCGCAGCGCAAGACGCTCGATTTCAATCAAAACAGCAGATCGCATTGGTGCCTCCCTCGCAAATCAATTCGGGTTACTTGCCGATTATCGCCGGCTCGCAATCAACGTGACATCCAACCCAAGATGGTCGGACATATAGGAGAGTTTGTCCTCTCGCGATCTGCCTGCTCGCCCAAATGGCCGCCGCCGAAGGCGAGACACATCAAGGTTGAAGCTATGGACCTCCGTGGGCTTCTCAATGAATAGGTAATCAATTCGTTTCGCCGCCCCCGCCTGCTTACACTCTGTGGCCACACAGAAACCATCGCCGTCCACCCTTTCGCACATCATCCACATGTCTCCCTCGGCAGTGGTGCCCGTCGCCTTGCCATCCTTGTCGGTTGTCGTATTCTGCTTTGCCCAAACATCCTCGGTTTTTGTGTCAGACACGAATTCACCAACAATCTTTGCCGGGCTGAGTCCACCAATAGGCGCCTGATTGTAGGCGTCGAGATTGAAATCGCCCGTAATGATTGCAACGTTGCGTGGGTCGTGGGTATGCTTATAGAATCGGACAAAATCGTCCAACTGCGCTTTCTTGACTTCCAGTTTGTGCTGTTCAGATGCGGGGAGTATGAAGTTTCCACCATCGTACAAATGCGTGCTGTACAGGTCGATGATTCCGCATCCAACATTGACCCGGGTGAGGAGTATTCCCTTGTTGGCCCAGTAATCGGCGTCCTTCCACGCTTCTCCTCGATTTACATAGAGCCACTCTTGACTCTCCCCGGCGGTCACGTCGGGACCCTGGTACAAATGACGGAGGCCGCTGCTTATGTAATTGTGGGATTCCCGCGGTCCGCTGCGCAGCGCATGTTGTTTGCCGTATGCGTTCAGAAGACATTCCAGCAGATCGCTCGAAAACACTTCGCAAAGCGTCATTATGCTGTAGGGACGATCGAATCTGGGCACGATTTCCATCGACATGGACAATTCTTGCCCAATCTCCGCCGCCCTTTCAGGGCACTCAGGCTTACCTCCAATGTGATCGAGATCCCAACCCGTAACGGCAGCAATCACCTTCTTCAGGACGAAAAGACAACTCCGTCGGAAAGAACCAAACTCGCCGATTACGTTGCCAGCAATCCGGATGGATTCAAACCGAACCAACCTTTGCGCCAGGTCTTCGAGCAGGTTGTAAACAAGCTGGGACTCGCGCCGGAACTCAAGTCATTCTCCTACGATGGCACATGGGAAGCATTCAAGGTGTCCTACGGTGCGCTCCACACTGCCGATGAGTATCAGCGACATTTGACCGCGGAGGCGAAGCCGCATTCCAAATGGACACCCCGTCCGGTCTATTTCCAGGAAACCGTGGCGATGGTCCGAAAATGGCCGGCCCTTGCGCGTAAGCTCGGACTGATCTTCGACTTGGAATTTGATGGCAAGGGTTTGGCGAGCCAAGGTCGCATTCGCCTTGTCACGGACGGTCGCGATCACAGCACCTGGACGCTCTATGAAGTTTCAGGGCAAACATTCCGAACAAGAAGCCGCAATTCGACGCAGCCGACAGACTTGTTGCCCCTTGGCGATGAATCTCGTTACCTTTTCGTCCAGGACGATGCAGAAGGATTGCTCCTTGCCGCGAACGCTACATTGGGCAGTGGCGCGAGCCAATACGATCTGGGAAGCCCCCGAGGCACGGCGGTCAGGCGTTCCACTGGGCTACACCTCGTCGATCGGCAACGAAAACCGATAAGCCATAAACGCAAGGCAGTCCACGCTGACAATGAATTAGCCGCGGAAGATCTGGTGGCGGGATACCGATTCGACATACAGTCGTCTTATCGAGCCGAGACGAAGAAATGGTATTCGCTTTCAGAGAGAATCGTTGACGGCAAGAATTTGGATTCGACCCTCGAGAACCTGGCTGATGAGGGGGTCCATCAGTTGACGGCGAACCTGCACGACGAGAAGAATGACAAAGGCGAAGTGACCAGGCACGTTTTGGTCAATAGCAACATCGTATCGTGGACAGGGTGGAGCCTTTGTGCACCACGACCAGATGCCGAAGAAAAGACGGGTGAGGGCAACGCCCCATTGCAGGTCAAGACATCGGTCAAGCCCAAATCACTGCCACGGCTGCGATTTGGCCAGCAATATCGCATTCGGGCGAGGATTGTCGATATTACAGGAAATAGTCTGTCGCTCGCAGACGCGGACGAGCAGATGGCCTCGGATGCCTACATGAGCAATCCCGTCCGCTATTTGCGTAACGAGCCTGTTTTTCCACCGCTCGTGACGATGTTCCAAGAACGGTCATGGTGGACAACATCTGCACGGCGCCCGAGCGGGGAATCAGATCGTCACGTCGTCATTCGGAGCCACGGTGGACCTGAACCAGTGGCTATTCCGAAAGATGTCCACTCGACTCGATACTTGCACACCCCACAGGTGGCCCTCGAGATCGCGGAGTCACATGGACGTGTCCCCGAGGTGGCAGTCGATTCCAGGAGCGCGGAAATCAATGATCCGGCGGTCTCGGGCATTCGCATCGTAGCGAGCGGCGACATCAAGACAACCATGTTGTTGCCGTTGCCAAGTTCTCATGGTGAGGACTGGACGCGCAATACCCATTATGAGCTGCGCGTCGTCGACGCCAAAGAGAACAGTATCGATGTCGAGAATGGAGTCATCGTCGTGCACTTGGTGCCGGCTGCCCGCGCCAAACTCTCGATTTCGTCGACGATTCGTAAGGACGAACTCGACAAATTCCGTGTCTTTACGGACGTACTCAATGCGGCCCATGATATGCGGACCAAGGCTTGTGATGCCGAGTGTTGGGCACTGACACCTGCAACGGAGGTAACCGTTCTGCATGCGGTAAGAAAGCCTCTTGAAGCTCCGAAGGTTTCAGCACGCGTGAGGCCAGTGATCGTTCTGCCGGAACCCAAGAAACCCGATGAACGTGTTGTCCCCCTCGATGATGTGACAGTTTCGTTCGATCCTAAGAGTACGGGAAGGATCGAGATCCATGCAACATCTCGTGTGCGAGTTGGTGATGCAAAGTTCGTTGAACGTAGCTCGATTGTCGCTACGCAAAGTGTTCCAGATGGAGCGACCAAGACCCCGATGGACGTACAAAATGGCGACGCAAAAGCAGGCACATTGAGCGTCCCTTTGGGCGATACGCGGCGACAAACGATTTTATTGCGGGCGCGAGCGGTCAGCCGCTTTGGGGAATACTTTGCACCGGGACCAACCCGCCCCGTCGGTCCGGGCGAGATCTAACCGCCGCAAGCTTTCTCCGTGTACGGCCCCGACGAGTTCGCTGTTTGGGGTGAAACTCTGGCCTTGGAAGTACCGAGCACGGCCAAACCTTCGGCTCCCATCATCGACCGAGTGGTGCCCGCTTTCCGATGGACGCGCAAGAAAAACTACTCGCAACGTCAATGTGGTCTGCGCGTTTACCTAAAAGGACCTTGGTTTTCTTCGGGCGACGGTGAACAGTTGGCGGTCGTCTGTTTGTCGGGAGCGGACGAAGATGTTCGTGTGACCGAGAGCGAGGCGACGCATCGAGCGCGTGTTCGTGCAAATGATCCGACAGCGACCCAGTGGGGCGAAGACCCGCTATTCCCGCCCGATAACGAGGCGCCGGAAGAAGATCCCAATCGAGTAGGTCCGCTTCCGGACAAATGGGGGCCAAGAGCCATGAGGTTCTCGTCTTGGGAAACGTTGATTCTCCGGAAAAAGGTTTCGGTCGGTGCACACAGATATGAAGTGGCGCTCTTTGATGTTTCCTACGACGAACAGGAAAAGCAATGGTACTGTGACATTGCGCTCGACATCGGCAAAGCGTACCTCCCCTTCGTCAAGCTCGCATTGGCTCGGTATCAGCCAAAGTCGGTTGAGGGACTCGAGCTGTCGGAAATCGCGTTTGCTGAAGGCGCGCAGGTTTACCCTGAACGAGTCGTCAACGTAACGGTAAAAAAGGATGCGGAGAACAACGAACCGGTTGTCTATTTACAACTCACTGGCCCGGCACCAAGCAAAGGATATTCGTATGTCATCATACCTAAGCCCGGTGTCGTTGAGACAATTCCCGGTCCGAGGTCGCCGGAAGAGATACTGAGGGACAGGGGATTTGGGCGAGAAGGATTCGAAACGGACGGCTGGGGTTGGGAACGTCTATCACCTCGAGACTCGCGGGAAACCCCGGGGCATATGCCCAGCAACTTGCCGCCTCGAGCGTCGGACCACGACGGGCCAGCAATTCCATTCAGTGGCACGAGTGTCAATCCAGTGCCCACCTGGAACCCTAGAACAGAAACTTCGCTGTATCCACGCATCGAAATCTGGTGTGAAACGGGGGCAGGCCTCAAGATTCCCAGAGTCGAATACACGCCCGATTGCACCGACGGACCCACGATTCCGTGGGTTATGCGTCGCGATCACATTGCGTCGATACGGGGCGCAACGTCGCGGCTCGTAATCATGGAACACGAGCTTCACCTTACTCACAATGATCCTGATCCTGAAACAATGAATGCCTCGACGGGCGTACCCGAATGGCATGCTCCACCGTACACGGAGCAGACCTTCTTGAATTCTCTCCCTGATGAATTTCTCAAGCGCCTATATGAGCATGGTGGTGCTCGGGTGGAGGGACGACTCGTATACGTTGAATCGATTGACATCGTTCCGTAGGTTGGATGCTCCAAATCGCACCTAGCCCTGCCACCGAGCAACGTGCCCAGCCAGTAAATGCCGCTTTGATGCGAATGACGAATGGCCGAGCGACTGATCACCCGCCCTCCGAACCTGCCCCCTCCCAACGTCCTCATTCCCGCCGCACTACGGCCATTTCGCGCACCCAACTGAACGCGTGCCCCCAAGAATACCAATGGGAGGCTATTATCTCAATACCTGTCATCAGATCAACCTCCCCACCGCCTCATGCACCACCCTCGCCGCCTCCCCGTCCCCCGCATCCATCGCCGCCAGTTGCACGCGCATCAGCATCGTGACGAGCTCCTCACGACGAGACGACCGCGTCACATTCGAATCGCAAGAATCGCAAACGTTCGGCGATTCGCGGCGAATTTCCAAGTTTGAATCGCCGGACGGAGGCCGTGAAACGCCGGAAGGGGTCGCGAACAGTGTCGAACCGTTCTCTGAAACCTCGTGTTTGATGCTGTTTGCTGCTTGTAGCGGACGTCCACCCGGTTTTAAAATCCCTTGTCCGAGAGGACGTGCCGGTTCGAGTCCGGCTGGGGCTACCACCTTGAAATTGTTGTGGATTTAAGAGGCCGAGCAAGGTCGTGATTGGCGAAGGTGTCGCCTTTATTGTCGCCTTTTGAGGTACGAGGCGATCGAGCTCAGGGATCGCCTGGTACAACGGGGCGAGATTTCCAAGAGCAAGCTCGGCCGCGGTTCGAGCGGCCCGACGGTAGCGGTTGATCATCTGCGACGATTTGTGTCCGGTGCGGTCCTGCACCCATGCTTCCGACTTTCCGTTTGCAAGCGCGATGGTGATGAAGGTCGCTCGCGTGTCGTGGATGCGGATGGGTTGCCGAGCTTTGGTGCGCTCGAAGAGGTTCGCGCGGTCGATGCCCGCGTCGGCGAGGTGTCCGCGGTAGCGGTCTGCCTGGTGGCGATTGCTGATGCGCTTGCCGCGTTCGTCGGTGAAGACGAGTTCGGTGTTGGCTACAGGGACGCCTTGGCGCATGCGTACGATGCGAAACGCGCGCATCGCCAGCACGACGCCGCGCGAGAGCGCCCATGCACGAGGATCGTTGGTTTTGTTCTTGTCAAGCGTGATCGCACCGCGCTCGAGGTCGAGGTCACTCCAGCGCAGGCGCACCGCTTCACTGATGCGCGGCCCCTCGCGATGGAGGAAGCCGTAGAAGACGCGCCACACGAGCGGCACGGCTTCGGCAGCGAGGAGCTTGGCGTCTTCGTCGGGATACAGCCAACCCTTGGCTTTGCCAGGTGGAATCTTGGGGAGAAACCCAGGCGGTAATGGGTTTTGCGCGACAAGCCGGAGCGGAAAGACGGCCATTTTGCAAATACGGTGAACAAGCTGCGCGATATGCCTGCGCGTCGCGGGCGCCCGTTTGGCGGGCATTGCACGCATGACGGCTTCGGCATGGTCGAGAGAAAACCTATCAATCGAGACATCGCCCACGAGTGGATACACGTACAGCTCGAGCCTCCCCGCATCGTGCGATTGCGAGTCCTTCGTTTTGATATGATCCGGAAATTCGCACGCGAGGTCCCCGCGGGTCCAGCGCTCGCCGATTTCGCGAATGGTCGGCACGAGGTTTGTCCGCGCAGGCTCGACTGCGCCGGTGATCATGTCAATGGCGTGCAGAACATGGACGAGTTCGTCCGCGTCGGCTCGGGCCGCTCGGCGAATGAGGTCGGGCGCGAGGTCCGCACGGCCGACAGCCTTGAGGCGCTCGACGAGGGTGGTCAGGAGGTGAGCGCGTTCCTCGGCGGCGGGTTCGTCAGGGCATGTGGGAAGCTGCAACGTGGGGCGAACAGCGGGGGCTAGCGTGATGCGCGCGTACCAGGAACCGTGGCGAAAGTAGACGTTGCCTTTGATGGGGCGGGACATGGGGGTGGAGGTAAGAGGATCTTGGCCGGGGTCAAGTAACGGGCAAGTCAATCTCCGGCCCTTTGTTCGGCGGTCCCAACTTCTCCCCACAGCATATCGCCTGCAAACCTCTTGACTCTACACAACTACCCTGATAATTCGGCCATAGCTGTATGGAATCTAGCGTCTCTCGAACGTCTCAAGACTGGGACCACAGTTCACGCAGCGCATTCTGACCAACTCCGTTCTTGCAGCTCCCACATCTAACTGTTGAGGCCCCACAATGACCCGCCAGCTCGAAGGTTTCTCTACCGATGCATTTGAACAATTCGTGCGGGCGCTGACGCTTTGTGTGTTCGGCCCGGGGGTCACCGCTTTCGGTAACGGCAAAGACGGTGGTCGCGAGGCAACTTTTCGTGGCAGCGTGCCATACCCGTTTCCACCAACCGAACAATGGAGCGGCTATGGAGTAATACAAGCGAAGTGCAAAGAAAAAACTGAAACGACGGAGAAGGACCAAGCTTGGGCACTGAAGCAACTGAGCGAGGAGCTTAAGCTTTTCAAGGCGAAGAGGGCGACAAAACCCGAATACTATGTATTCGTCACGAACATCGAGCTTTCTTCTGCAACCGATGGCGGACGCGACCAAGCGGATGACCTCATTAAGTCGTACTATGATTCGCTGCCATTGAAGGGACATGCAGTATGGGATGCTAATCAGATTATTACTTTCTTGGATCGGTATAATGAACTCCGACGTCGATTCAAGGCATACTTGACCCCTGGAGACGTCCTCGACGTATTACTCGCCGAGTATGAAGAAAGGCGCACCGATATAAGTCGCACGTTAACAACATTTCTTGAGCGTGAAGTCAAGGCTGAGGAGTTCGCCCGATTAGAACAGACTGGCAACAGAGCAGATGATCAACTCCGACTTGCACAACTCTTTTTTGATCTCCCAGCAAGTGAAGAGCCTGCGTTAGAACGACCATACGAGGAGATTGACGATAACGGCAGACTTCCAGACGGCATTTTGTACGAATTGCTGCGGGAAGGTTCTCAGCAACTGGACCCGAAGACAGTATACGACCATAATGCTACCCCCGATAACAACACTTCCCAACTGGCGTCACGATTCGTGTTGCTCGGGGGGCCAGGCTCCGGGAAATCAACCATTGGGCAATTTATGGCCCAGATTCATCGCTCAGCTCTCCTAACTCGTCGAGAACGCCATTTGGTTGCGCCAGACACGGTGAGGATTGCAACCGAAATACAAAGACTCTGCGACGAGCAGAATCTACCGTGGCCAAGTACGCCGCGTTATCCCTTTAGAATTGAACTAAATCGCTTTGCAAAGCAACTCGCATCGCAAGAATCAGATCACGTGGAAACCCTTTCCGCTTATTTACTGAAGGGTATTGACCGAAATAACGTATTGCAGCACAAAGATCTCATTAAATGGTTTGGCACGTGCCCGATCCTCTTGATTCTCGACGGATTGGACGAGGTTCCAGCAACAAGTAATCGCGAGGCAGTTCTTGCTGCCATCGACGACCTGCTTTCTGAAGCGCGCCAAGTCAATTCCGACACGTTCGTTGTTGCAACCACCAGATTGCAAGGATATCGAGGTGAACTCTCTAGCGGTCCAGTTGCACTTCGATACATCCTACCGTTGTCGACGCCGCGGGCTCTAAGATATATAGAGACCTATGCCAATGTGAAGTTCGCAAGGCATGATCCGAATAAGGTGAAAGACATTATGTCAACAATTCGCGAGAGCTCACGCCGTGAATTGACCGCGCAACTAATGACAACGCCCCTGCAAGCGACATTCATGGCGACTGTAGTGTCCGCCCAGGGGGATCCCGGTGAAGATCGGTGGGAACTATTCGACAGTTACTACAGAATAATTTATGACCGTGAGCGCCAAAAGGCTGTCCCACCGTATGATGCCGTTTTTAGCAAGCACCGAGCAATCATTGATCGCCTTCATCATGATATTGGGTTCATGCTTCAACGGCAAGGTGAAACTGCAGCAAATACGGCGTCTGGCTTTCCAATAGTAATGTTTGAGCACCTAGTAAACCAGTATTTGACCGAAAGCGGATGGGAGCAAGGCCAAAAAAGTACGCTGGTACAGCTGATCACCGATGCTGCACGTTATCGTCTCCTGCTTCTCACGAGCCGAATCCAGGGGGAACTCTCGTTCGACGTTCGCTCTCTCCAGGAGTACATGGCGGCGGAATGCCTATTGACGGGCGAAACTGAAGTTGTGAAGCGGCGTCTTGCAGCCGTGGCTTTTGCACCTTATTGGCGAAATGTTCTACTTTTCGCGGTCAGCAAATGTTATGCTGATACGCGGCTGCGACACTTTCAAGAGTATGTACGTACAATCTGCGAAGATCTGAATGCAAGCAGCGACAACTTGTTAGCAGCTACAATGGCAGGATCCGAGCTAGCTGCCGATATAATGCAGAGTGGTGCCGCTGCACAAAATATGCTGCATGCAAGCCATCTTTTACGAGTCGCCATGCGGCTGCTTGGCCATCCCTATATTTCGGATGAGCACGGTGATATCTCTATCTATCGACGACTTGTGGTCGTTTACCGCGACGCCTTGGCAAGCGTCTACAAGGAGGAGCTCAATCTCCGCATTGGGCACAGTGTAACAACGAAAACGCTTGGGGCCTGGCCACTTCTAATCGCTCTCATCGAGAGAGGGGTCGTATGGGCGAACGATCTCGCCGCACGCTACTGGCCAGCCGAGGTAAAGGATGCTGTTCCAATTCTAGAACTACTCGTCGCCCATGTTCCACACAGCACCTGGTTCCGAGCGAAGCTTGCGAGTCACATTTGGCGCATCCCACCCAGCAAAGCGTCGAACCTTTTGAACACGTTCGACGAGCAGGTTGGCAGACCGGAAAAGGATATCATAGATTCGATCGCCATCTTGCGTAAGATAACAATACGCAGCGGTTTCGATGGTTTACGTATACCTATCAAAATTGACCCAGCCCTCGAAACCATTACAAGCCTTACCATTTCACCCGTGTCAGGCCTGAGTCAGCCTGATCTGCATAGTGCATGGGAGTTCATTGCGTCTATTCGTGACTTCCATCCCGGCTGGCTGCCGATAATATTAGCCAGTGGGTTTGCCACGTCTGCCAACATTACAAGCCTAGAGCAGACCTTGCATGAGTTTGCAAGCAAGTGGGACTTTGCGGACATCTCCTCATTGAGGTATCTACCGTGGCCCTTAGCCGCTTGCTTGCAAAATGTGCATACTGCCGCCGAATTGGAATCTGTAGCCCAGCGTGTCGCGGCTGGCTTGCTGGGCAACACGCCAGACTGGATTGAAATAGAATCTAGGTGGCATTCCGAGGGAATTTCGCTGGAGCAACTAACGGACTTGCCAGAACAGTTGTTGGAAGGGGATATCTCCCACATGGTCGTTGCAAGTAGCTGGTCTTTATTGCATAGAGAACTCGCGGAGCCATTCCTGGATGCAATCTGTAGCGCAGCGGAACGTGCAAAACGATCGGATGTTCGGCAGATGCTCGTATGGTTTCTTATGATTGCTGCTTCATTTAACAAGGGGCTCGCAGATTGCATCAAGCCGTCGCGGCTCCGAAACTTGCTTGATCAGAATATCAAGTATGACTGGTCAATGAGCTATGTTGGATTCCCGAACGATCCGATGAATATAGAGGAGTGGATCAGCTTTTTTGAGTGGCTCGGGAGATCAAAGCCGGATTGCCTTTGGTACCGAGACGAGGAATTGGACGCCGACGACTCGAATGGTTTGGCATGGCTTCAAGTGTTGGAGGAATCGCTATTGGCCCGGAGTGCAACGACAGGTAGGGATACCAAAAAGAATGCACAAGGGCTTCTGCGTGTATTGAGCCAGCTGGTCTCACTTGGACAAGTAGTCGACCGACTTCCAAAGCAGGTTCTCGAAATCGACGATTTGACAGACATCTACACAACGATGGCTGTGGTGCTTATTCGACTAGCCCAGAATCTGCAGCCTGGCGAAGAATACGAGCTTGTCGATGCAACTATGGCCGTATTGCAGTCGGAAGCCAAGTCGACGGCCCTCAAAGTTATTACAAGAACTGCAAATGCTCATGCCGGCCGCAATCCAGCGGTGGAGCGGTTTATTTTGGCGTTACGCACGCGCCTTGGGGAATCTGATTATCGGGGAGTTCCCGAATGCGACATTATCTTGCGCCGCCAGGTCCGTAGCAAACCGACAACTTTGCAACAATCTGACACCATCAAGGCACTCGCACTCCCCTTGCTACCAGTTAACGATTGACGGGCATCTACAGACGTGTCACTACATGCATCAATTTTCCTTTGCCGCAGACTTCGTCACCTCGACCGTTCCTTGCCCCACTTTGATATTCGAAAGCTTTTGCAGGAAGGAGACGACTTGATCCGATGGGTGGTCTACGGGATTGCCGACGGCGTCTGTGAAAAGGCCGTCGCTGTATCGCTCAACCAATAGCGTCGGAAGTTCACGATTTTTGTCGCGGCCTTCAAATACGAGTTCTGCAAGCCAACTTGCTCTCACGATATCAGACCGAAGTTTTCTATCTTGAAATTCCACGCGAGCATGCTCGCGAAACCATTGATCGGTCCATTTTACATAATACACCAATGTTGACGCGAACAGCACTAAACCTGCAGAAAGAGGAGTAACGTGGTGCCAAAGCGGCGCCGAATCTGCTGCAACGCGTATTGAAAAATTAACAACAAGACCAACCGCCAGCAGCATAGAGACCACACAAACGCAATGAATTACTGTTCTCTTTTTTACCGTATCGGCCGATACCTTCACTTCCTTTTCATTTTCGAGCAATGACTCAATTTTTGTTAGAAGTTCGCGACGAACGGCGGTGCTTTCACGAGTGTCATGTTCTTGAACGCGCCGCAGGTGCTCCCGCTCGCGCTCCTCCAAAGCATTTAGCCGTACTCTATGGTCGTCGTCGAGACTCTGGCGATGCGTTCGAATTTCCTCTTCATTGCGGCGGTGCTTCTCCGCGAGTTCCGCCTCCCGCTTCTCGTTGCGCTCGCCTTGCTCAATCGCAAGCTTCCGGAAAAATTCATCCTGCCGCTTGAGTTGCTCCAAATTGAATGTGGCAATCTTGGCTACTTCAGCTTGAAATTCTGCTGTGACGTTCGCCTGAAACCTGAGCGCTTCCTGGTGTGGCGCTGGAAGGTTAGCCATAATGATCTGATGGCGGGGCAGTAGCTCAAAGACATCTGCAAGGCAATCTGACACCGCTACTATAGAATTCGAATCATTAAAGTTGTTTATCGATATTTGGCCAACAACTTGGTCAGATGTACTGTATTGTACCGTCGGCTTTTGATTGCCGGATTGCCCTTGCGCAGAGATTTCGAAACCAGTACACGCAATTGGCAACTTGCTGCGCTCCAACTGCTGGCGGAATTGAGAAATTTCCTGCCGTTCGGCAAGTTTGGCGCTAGGAACGTCGCGAACCGAAAGTGACAAAGGATTTATGCTTGTCGAAATGCTTACCGTCACCTGTTTGCCCGCAAAGATAGGGGCAGAAATGGCAAGCACCTTTTCCAGTGCCTGTAGCGCTGACAACGGTCGGAGAAAGTAGCTTGCATCTGCCATAATGAGATCCTTTACGCCCCTGTGCCCGCCCGCTTCGTCGTTGTATTACCAGGTACAAGGATGCCTGCAAGACATTTTTTCCACGTTGATAACGTTTGCCTCCTCCGAAGAATCTGTGGGCGAATTTCGCTCCGACATCTCGGGTTTGCCGCGGTTCGCCGCGGTTTCCCCGCCCGGTAGGGCTTCCGGCTCTGCCCTCCGGACCCTGTGGAGCCAGCCCCAGACGGAGCGTGTCTTCGCGACGGATCTATCAGTCGACTCCACAAGTCCCCAGCCCTCCGGGTCCCTCCGGGTCTTATTTCGGCCACAGATTCTTCAGGGGAGCCATAAGTTTTACGCACCTGTGCTGCTGCGTTTGCTATCGCGCAAATGCGCTCAGAGTCCATGCCCCATCTCCACCCTCCTCCTCAAAAACTCCGGTGCCGGCCAACTCCCCCGATCCCTCGGCAGCACAATTGTCCGCTGGTCAAAGTCGAGCAGCATCCGCGCCGTCGCCGCCGATTGCATCGACCGCAATCGCGAGCGTTGCACCTCCACCCGATACTCCCCGGTAATCCGCAAAAAATCCTGATCGAAGGCCCGATGATGCGTCGGACACATCGCGAGCCCGTTGCGAACCTCGGGCACCGAATCCGCCAATCGATCCGGCACGATGTGCGCCGCGTCGAGCAGCGGGCGCTCGCGCAGCTCGCATATTGCGCATTGGTCGTCGTACGCAGTGAGCGTGTTTTTCCGAAATCGCGCCTGATGAAGCCGCGCCTGGACCATCGTCGTTGCGTACGCTTTGACAAACTCGCCGGGCGTCGGCGCCGCACCCAATCCCGGCGCTTCGACCTGCGCTTCAGCAAGGCCCAAGCGAAACTTTCGCGCCCCGTCGTCGAATCCAAGAATCGATACCGGCGCGAAAATCATGTACTCCGAGCCGGGTTTTTCCTTCACTTGCTCGAGCAATATCACCGGACGCCCAAGCTGCGAAAGGCGCTTCAACCCCTCGTTCGCCCAGCCAAACGCCTTCTCCGGCGCGTAATCGTATACCAAAACATCCCCGTCGAGCCGCAGGTCCGCGTACCTCGACGTCAAACTCGATACGAGCGTCAATGGCCCGTCCGTCAATTGCTTCGGCTTGAAAATCCCTCGACCCCACATCACGACCTTCACCCGCTGATCATCCACGACAAACTCGGGCGTCAGCGCCGATGCAGGCACGGCATCACCCCACCGACGGCTCAATTGCCGACAGTGCCGAACGGCAGCTTCGCGAATGGCAAGGTTCGAGTCCACTGTACAATAAGGAAAAACTACGCTCAGTGTCGAATGTACACGTATCGGCGCACGTGTGTCCATGGCCTCGCGCAAATCTTCAACGTGTCGGAGCGCCGGAGCATCGCGCGGCGCCGCAATGTGCGTCCGGGACAACCGCCCATGCGTATCCGAGGCGACTGGTCAATCAGGAAGATCCTGAATTTGCACCGTCGTCACACACCGTGATCGAAGTCCAACCACGCCGACCTTCACCGTGGTCGGAGCGCTACCACGCCGACCTTCACCGTGGTCGAAGTCAAACCACGCCGACCTTCACCGTGGTCGGAGCGCTACCACGCCGACCTTCACCGTGGTCTATGCGCAACCACGACGACCTTCACCGTGGTCTATGCGCAACCACGCCGACCTTCACCGTGGTCTATGCGCAACCACGCCGACCTTCACCGTGGTCTATGCGCAACCACGACGACCTTCACCGTGGTCTATGCGCAACCACGCCGATTTTCGAAGCCCGAAAGTCACGTCGAACCTGCATGGGCGTATATTGTCATCAGCGTCCGGCGTCGCCGAAGAAGTCAATGAACGACCAAACAATCATTCGACCCGCACACCCCGACGATATTGACGCAATCCGCAGGGTCAACGAGCTGACATTCGGACAACCCGCCGAAGCAAAGCTTGTCGATGTTTTGCGCAGCGCAAATGCCATCCTTCTCTCGCTCGTCGCCGAGCTCGACGGGCGCATTGCCGGGCACATTCTGTTCTCACCGGTCGATATCGAACGAAGAACCGGACACGACAGCGCCGTGGGACTCGCCCCCATGGCCGTGCATCCAGACGCGCAACGTCGCGGAATCGGCAAAGCGCTCGTGCAATCGGGCATTGAACAAATTCGCGTCGCGGGACACGGCGCCATCGTCGTTTTGGGTCATCCCAGCTATTACCCTCGATTTGAATTCAAACCCGCTTCCGAATTCGGCCTACACTGGGAATTTCCCGGGCACGAAAAAGCATTCTTCGCAATCGAGCTTCGCCCGGGTTTTCTTGGTGTTCGTCCGGGCACCGTTCGTTATCGGCCCGAATTCATGCAGTTGTAATGGTTTTGCCGCGGTTCGGCTCCTTGTCAAAAACTCCCCTCGAGCCACGAAAACGCCTTATTAAAGATGCGGTCGCCGTCCGCGACGTTACCGTGCGTGCAGCCAGGCATTTCGAGGTACATCGACGCAATGCCGACCGCGGTGAGCCGTTTCGATGCGCTTTTCATGCGACCAGGGATATCCTGCGAGCACGACATCGTGACGACCGCACGCGTGCCCTGCAAACGATCGAGTCGTGGATCACGCGGCGAGCCAATGAGAATAACGCGCGGATAACGTTCTGGGTTTTTCTTGACCATGTTTTCAATGAGCGTTGCCCCAAGCGAATACCCCACGAGAATGACTTCATGCGTTTGGGGATCGGTCACGCCTGCCGCTCGGAGCGCAGCCCAAATACGCGGCTCTTCATGGTCGGGGTCCGACGTGATGCTCGAAAAGTCGCGCAGATTTCCGCACGGGCGATCTCCATCGATTGCAATGGCGCCGCCGTGCGCACGCGCTGCTTCGGCGAATCCATAAAGATATGCGCCGCCATTCGAGCAAATACCAGGCAAAAAGACGAGACGCGGAGGACGTCCATTGGCGCTTTTCACGATCGACGCGAGGCGATCGCCCGGAACTTCGAATCGCTCGACGACCGCAGGGCCAGGCTCAATCGCAGGCTCGGGGGCACGCGTGGACGAAGTTGCACGCGCGGGTGTCGCGACAACCGAAGTGATTGGATGGGGCGACGTGCCACGCCGCGTGGGCTCTGTTCGATTTGCATCGCACCCAGCCACGAGCGCCGCCATGGTTATCCAACGTATCATCAGCTTCCCATGGTGCTATACGATGATTCTGTGACACGGGCACAACCGATTTGTGGACGATTTCTGGATCGGGCTCCTGCGTTGGATTCACGCCGGCAACGCCGACAGCCCCAATGCTTGGCACATCTCTGCATCCATGGGTTCCGCCGGCCGATCCGCGGCCAGACGCCACAATGCAAGTAGACGCGATTCGTCCTGTTTTGCCTGCCCTTGAACCTGACCAATTCGCGCCGCCTCGGCAATCCACGATTTCGCTTCCGGGACCGCCCTGGCATGACGCTCGCCCATTTCCGCGAGCATATTGTCCAGCGCCGCGAAAAAGAGACGCATCGCATCGAATGCTTGCACAGGCGCTTCCTCGGCGCTCGAAATACGCGGCTGTTCCAATTCACCATTGAGGAGCAATTCATCGACCCCGCACACCAGCATACGGCGCTCGTTCTCGAGAATGGCCGCCGGCGCATTGAGTTCCATCAATCGACGCACACGAAATGATCGATTGGTCACGCGCCGGTAGGCGTCGTGCAGTGCACGCGTAAAACAGGTTTCTCCATCCATGACGAGCGCCACATCGGGATTCTCCGCGCGCAGAATGGGCGCCATCACCGGTATCGACCACCATAAGAATTCGAGCGGCGAATGTCGAAGCACCGTTTTTCCCGCATCATGGGCAGCTTGAATGCGTGCGAGCAAACTCTCTGGATCCACCGCATTACGCGTGAGCAAGTCGCCCTCGGTCTCATTGAGCAGCGGTGCAAGGAGCTGTCGCGCGGGCAATGGCACGACGAAACAAGGCAATGCGATATGGCCATAACGACGGAGATCCGGGTCGTCCAAATCGCCGAAAATGGCGGGACAGGCGAGCCCTCCCGGCACAGGTCCAGCCCTGGAAACATGCTCCGCACGCGTAATCTCGCCCAGAGACCACGACGGCGTGCGCGATGACGCCGATGTGTCCAGCGCGAGCCTCAACCAAGCGCCATCCATCGAAATCGCAAGGCCCAAAAGGCGCGCGACCGCGCGAATGTGCTCGAGCATATCCGGGGGCGGCTTCGATCGAACCATCGTCAACGAAGCATACTACCAAATTCGCCAACGTTTGCATCAAAATCGACGCCCCAATGTGCTTCTGCTTGACGATGCCTGGTGGCTGTGAGAAGGCAGAGCCATCGAGCATGAACGTTGCCAAACCTCGTATCGTCGGCATCGATGGTTGTCCCGCCGGATGGATTGCGGCCATTGCACCCATTGACAACTTCGCCGATGTGCAGATCCGTGTATTCCCACGTTTTGCCGATATCGTTGAACATGGCCCCTTTGCTCGCATTGCTGTCGATATGCCCATTGGCCTACCTGAACGCGCCGGTCCCGGAGGACGAGGCGCAGAACGAGCTGTCCGGCCATTTCTCGGCGCACGACGCTCGTCCGTGTTTTCGGTCCCCGCGCGCCGCGCGGTATACGCGATCGATTATGAAACCGCTTGCAAAGAAGCTCTGGAGCATTCAGATCCACCGCGGAAAATATCCAAGCAGTCCTTTGCAATCTTTCCCAAAATCCGCGAACTCGACGGCATTCTGCGTGATAACCCGGATCTCGTCGACATCGTGTACGAAGTCCATCCCGAACTCGCATTCTGCCGAATGAATGGGGACAAACCGCTCGAAACACCGAAAAAGATGAACGGCAAACCCTATTCAGTGGGACTCGACGAACGCCGAAAACTTCTCGTTTCCGCCGGCATTCCCGAAGCCGTCGTAACAACGAAATGCCCGCGCGGCGCCGCAATTGACGATATGCTCGATGCGCTCGCCGGCCTCGTCATTGCCAAGCGTCTCGTGGAGGGCATTGCACGGCCATTTCCGGATCCGCCCATGCGCGACGGTTATGGTTTGCCCATCGCGATTTGGGCGTGAGCTCGCCGATTACTCACCGCCATTCGTGCAACGGCATTCCGACACGGAATCGAGTGCAATACGCTAGATTCGATTCATTTTTTAGTTGTCTTGGATTTTGGTTTTTTCGGCTTTGGAACCGGAAGTTCACTCGCCGTGCGTCGAATCAGATTCGTCATAAACTCTCGATCGTCGAGTTCTTCGCCCATGAGAAAATATGGTTTTGCACCTGGATACGGTGGCGCTTCGACGACTTGGGCCATAATCGTGCGCCCCACTGTCGTGGGCTTGACGAAAAACTGATTGTCGCAGACCAAACCAATTATTTTGTCATCGCAATAGATGGCGTATTCGCCGAACATTTTGCGAACGGAGACTTGCCCTGCTTTGCTGATTTGGTCACGAACGTATTCAACGAAATTCGCGTCCGACGCCATCTGTTTTCCTCTGACCTGGAAGAACTGTGCCGAGAAGCCCGGCTCGAAGAGTGCATAATGGACGAAAAACTAGAAATCAAGAAGAATTTACCGACCTCGCCCAAGTCATGTCGAGTCCGTCGTGGCACCCATGAATATCTAAGCACAATTGCGATTTTTCCCTGAAATTCGGCAGCGGACGGGTGTTGATATGCGGGCAATTTTCTTAAGCGCTGCTCAAGGGAACATGAGCAAGAACAGACTCGAGGCCTTCAGCGACGGCGTCATCGCGATTATCATCACCATCATGGTGCTCGAGATGAAGGGTCCGCACGGTGAAAACCTGGGAATGCTTGCGCCGCTTGTTCCAGTCTTCTCGAGCTATGTACTCAGCTTCGTTTATGTCGGCATTTACTGGAACAATCACCACCATATGTTGCATACGTGCAACCATGTGACGGGCGGCATTCTCTGGGCAAACCTGCATCTGCTTTTTTGGCTGTCGCTCTTTCCGTTTGTCACGGGCTGGATGGGCGAGAATCATTTCGCGCCCATTCCTTCCGCGCTCTACGGCTGCGTGCTCTTGGCGGCGGCGATTGCCTATTTGATTTTGCAGCAGACGATCATTGCCACGCAAGGTTCAAATTCGCCGTTGCGCGCCGCGATTGGCCGTGATTGGAAGGGCAAATTGTCACCGATTCTGTATGCCCTCGGAATCCTGTCTACGTTCATTTGGCAATGGGTGGCTCTCGCCCTGTATGTCCTGGTGGCGCTTCTGTGGCTGGTCCCAGATCGACGGATTGAACGATCCTTGCCCCGCAATGGCTCATAACAACAGTGGACGCGAATGGATACTCTCCGTCGACCACGCCGGCTCCAGGCGAACGTATCCCCTGCTATGTGGTTGCCAATTCGCGATTTTTTCCGGAAACACCTCTGGCACCAAGCATAATCCAAGTGCCACATCCATTCTCACAAACCCACCCAAGCCCAGTTCCGCTACGGTCCTCGCTACGCGACGATACCGGTTGATCATAATGCTCGACCGATGCCCCGTTCGGTCCTGCACCCACGTTTCGCTTTTCCCGTTCGCCAATGACACCGTAATGAATGTCGCCCGCGTGTCGTGTAATCGAATGGGTTGTCGGGACCGACTCCGCTCGAATAAAATCGCGCGCGTTATGCCCGCCGCCTGCAAATGCTCGCGATACGTCGCCGCCGCACGCCATTTTCCGATCGGCCGGCCATTCTCGTCCACAAATACAAGCGCGTTATCACTCACGTCCGCACCCGCACGCGCCCGAGCCTCACGCCACGCTCGCAATGCCTGCGCCGTGCCCGGCGACAACGCCCACGCACGCGGATCGTCCGTCTTGTTTTCGTCGAGCGCAACCGCTCCCCGCTCGAGGTCGAAATCATTCCACGCCATTTTCGCCGCTTCACTTCGCCGCGGTCCCTCGCGATGCAAAAATGCATAAAATATGCGCCACGGCAAAGGGACGTTTGGCGAGCCAATCAATTTGGCATCTTCATCCGGATAAATCCACCCCTTTGCTTTGCCCGGACCAACCTTGGGCAAAAAACCCTTCGGCAATGGACTGGATTTGATAAGCCGCAATGGGAAAACCGCCATTGAGCACAATCGATGCATGAGCTGCGCCACTTGCCTACGCGTCGCCGATGCCAATTCCGGCGGAATGGCACGCATCACCTCCTCGGCGTGATCGAGCGTCAATTTATCGATGCGCACTCGTCCAATGACCGGATAGACATACCGTTCGAGGCGCCAAACATCGCTCTGGGCACTGCGCTTGGTATGAATATGATCCGGATAGGCCCGGGCCAATTCGCCTCGCGTCCATTGCCGCCCTAATTCCGCTATCGTTGGGATCCGATCGATTCGTTTTGGTATTGCTTTGCCGGCGACTATCAATTGAATGGCGTGCTGCACTTCCTCGAGCGCTTTGCCCTCACGCACGGCCGCCCGTGTAATAACCGCACGAGCGTGCTCGCCTTGGCCTGCCGCTCGCAAATTCTCCACGATGTCATTCAAAATCAGTGCGCGAGCTCGCGCCGCAGTTTCATCAGCGCATGTCGGCAACATGAAACTCGGCCGTTCGCCATTGCCGAGCGTCACGCGCGCGTACCATTTGCCGTGTTTCCAATAAACATTGCCCACTCGTGCCCGCCCCATGACTCACCCCCGAATTGATTTTTTGTTATTTTTCGCCCGCTCTTGATGCAATCCAAGCGCATCGAGAATGTCATCGGCCTGCTCGGCCTCGATATCGGTGACGTCTTCGCTTGCCCTCGCTCGACCGAATGCACCTTTCTCGAGCCACGTGATAAACGCAGCTCGATTGACGATGCGCAATTTCCCAATTTTTGTTACGGTCAAAGGAAACCCGGGATCACGAACCACTTCCAGATACGCCCGTACCGATAACCCCGTCACGGCTTCGACATTGCGCTGCGTAATGGTTTCAGGCGGCGCTGCAATGACTCGCACGGCATTCTCGGGAATGGACAACGTCGCTTGAAGGAATCTGCGCGAGCCATTGGACTCGGGCGCATGGTCGTTTCGTTCTTTCATCGTCACCCCCTCCGCTTGCGCCCCCACGAGCGCATTCACCGGGTGCGAGTTTGCCCCACGCCACAAAAGTCGATGCAATAAAATTCGACGCGTTTCCCGCTATCTACACAATCACACCATCACACAATCACACCATCACACAATCACACAAGCCGTAGTTGGACGGAATGAAATTCGTCGTCAAGTCGGCGCCTCCAACCTTTTCGTACAAAATCGCCGAGCAATCCCAGGACATCGCCATATTGACCCCTATTTTTCCTGGGTCCGTTTTTCGCACCTCCACACAAACGATCCACTTTTCCGATTTTTTGTCTCCGAAGAGTACCGGATGGCCATTGCAGTCGTTTCCATTCCGTCGTCAATGCAACAAGGGATCCGAATTCGTTATTTTTATCACCAACCATTGTCGATTCATTCGTGCCGTGCTGGAGAGCCACCCCTGGACCGGGTGGCCTGGGGGTGGCTTGGGGGTGGCTCGGGGGTGGCTTCCACCCTGGATTTAGGGTGGCCATCTCAAGGAAAATGCCACGATTTGCCACGGTCCGTGGACAAACCCATACGACACTCAAAACGGTCTTCCGTCCGTACGAATTTGCCCTGTAAAACGATTGTCCGGGGCGTACATTGCGAGCGCAACGAAGGCGGCAAATAAATCGTTCGGACGATGTTGCATTTTGTTGATCTCGACTTACGTCGTCGGGTATCGTTTCTTTCGGGGGTTGCACCGTGCACAAGAACAGCGTTCCGTCATCCGTCGTGTCCGACGCCATCGCCATCATTGCCGCATGCAAGATGTCGCGTATGGTCGCGGAGGTCGCCATTGCATTACGCATCGTATCCGAGGATGAACTTCCGGCGCCTCCGCAGACGCTGGATACCAATACCAAAAACCGCGTTGCGAAAACCGTCGAGAGCTTGTCTTGGCGAGTCGAAGCTCGCGCGGCATTGAACGATCCCCAAGTGCAAGAGTTAGCGTTTCTATTTTATCAAATATGCTTGAATTCGGTTCCAACCAATTCGACGAATCCGCTGACGGACGACGATTGGTTGTTGCGTGTACGCGAGTTCTTTGTGCGCGAAGAAAAGCTCCAAATCATTGCGAATGCGCTGCTCGATCAATTCCCGTTTCCAGAAGTGTACCAGGAAGCTCCGCTCGATCTTATCGCGCCGCAATCGATACCCGTATCCAATACGATTCCCGCGGCACCTCCGATTGCGGTAACGCCGCAACCGGCGGCCATTGCAGCGCCATCGATAACAGAAACCAATTCGCCATCGTTGTCCACGTCCCCGGGGGAAACCCAACCCGAGATCATGGCGCGTTTGAAACGTCTCACAAAGACAAAACGCCTCGTCGATCAATTGCGGCTGCTCTATCGCGCGTACAAAGCGCGAATGCATGCCGCTCGGGAAGATGCGCAACCGGAAATGGCACACATATCCGCTACACCGACGATTGAAACGATTCCGCCACCGGTCGAATCCGTCACAGCGCCTGTGTCAATACGAGAAGCGGAGGCCGTTGTGAATCGGCGTCGTACGAAGCGAGTTGTCGTCCATCGAGCGCGCCGTGGTGGTTGTCGGAATATGCGTCGTTATCGACAATATCTGGAAAAACGACGATCGCTCGTACACACCATGCCCTATTTCAGCGAAGCTCGAGCATTCTTGCGCCGACAGCCATTTCGTCGAATACTGCTGAGCACGTGCACCGCACATGCTGCTGGAAAAATGCCAATGGACGCGCCGTCGGGGTAAAACCCAAACACCTCAAGTCTTTGATGACACCCATCCTCCAACGCACCCATTGCAACAATTACGTCGGTTCGTCGGAGTGATACGAATGCCGCAGTGAACTTGTTCGTCAAATAGAGCGATGGGTTCGTCCAACTAACACGCCAACAATTCACGCACCGGCCCGAAAAATAGTTCTTCCGTTCCGCGTCAAACGCGGCTACGGTCGGTTGCATGAAAAAGCAATCGCCCGGTGCCCTCTTCGCAGCAAAAGTCGCCGCACGGATTCGCGAGTTCCGTACCATTCGCGAAATTTCGGAAGAAGCCCTCGTCAAAGCGGCAAACCTGACACCCGTCGAAGTCGAGTTGCTCAATGCCGAAAGCGAAGACATGACTCGCAACATGCTCGAACGCATTGCGGCCGTGTTTAATGTGCATCCCGCCGTGCTCTGTATGGATCCCAATGAACATGCGATCGCCAAGTTGCTCGAATCGCAGCGCGATTTGCCGAAAGACAAGTTCCAGAAGTTCGCGGGGGAACTCATTTCCAAGGGGTTCTCGCGTTCGAGCGGCGCGGCATAAGCGTTTGTCCGACTCATAAATGCGTTTGGCGCTCAGGCTCGCTGTTTGCCGGAGTACGTCGTCCCAAGTTTCACGGGATCATACGTTTGTTGCATTTGCCCGGGAGACTCGTGTAGGTTCGTCCGAGTCATGGTTCGTCGCGTCCTTCTTTGGGCTCTGTTGACTGTTCCGTTTGCGGTGGCTGTGTTCGTCGCACAAGGCTGCGTTGACGACAGCGACCCGTTCGAGAGCGATTGCGACAAAAGGGTGCCGCTCAAATGCTGTCAGTGCTCGTTGCCGGATGTCTGTCCCCCGTGGGCCGATAAATGGCCGACATTGCCCGCGTGGTGCGAGCCGATTCTCGCTGATGCGGGGATCGACGTGTACGGCGACATTTTCGGTGATGGCTCGACGTCGTTCTGCTCGAGCGGCACGTGTGTTCCACCGGCGCCGGACTCGTGGAAACAAGTCGCTTTCGCCATGACTTGGCCGAATGATCCACCCGCGTGCCCTGCCGAAACACCCGAGGTTGCGTTCGAAGGAAGCCCGGCTCCTCCCGACCTTACGTGTCCCGCGTGTTCGTGTGATGCGCCGGAAGGAACGTGCTCATTGCCCGCGTCGTGGACCATCAGTTCAACAACATGCAACGTTGCGGGGGGTGTCCAGACAAACTTCGATCCGCCTGGCGGCTGGGATGGAAGCTGTGATTCCGCGTCCGCGATTGCGCCGGGGAAACTTTGCGGCGGCGTACCTTGCGTTCAATCGTTGACGCTTTCCTTGCCGACCATCGAAGAGAAACCTTGTACCTCGCACGTCGAAGGCCAAGCGGATCTACCCATCCTCAGAGCCAGAAGCGGTGGCCCCGAGCAACCTATCGGGCGAGCTTGCACCACGAGCAATGCCTTGCCGCCGTGCACCGGAGGCGTCTGCGTTCCGACGCAATCCTCATTCAGCGCGTGCATCATGCACGATGGAAACCAGGTTTGTCCCGACGACTGGAACGCCGACAGGCAGGTGCTCTACAAGCAAATTGACGATGCGCGTGTTTGCACGCCGTGCGGTTGCGACGCACCAAGCGGTTCGTCTTGTCAAGTAAAATGGAGAATTTTTTCCGGCCCCGGTTGTTCGGCACAAACGCTGGAGAACGTCATCTCCGCCGACATGATGAGCGCGGGTTGCACGTACCTCGATCCCGGCATCGCATTGTCGGGCAAGACGGCCGAAATCCTCGACTACACGAAGGGCTCGTGCGCGCCGACGGGCGGCAAGCTCGAAGGCGATGTCTGGGTCGACGGCGAAGTCACCGTTTGTTGTCGCTCGATGACGATGTAGGTTTGTCTCTTAGAACCATGAGAAAACCGTGGCATTGATGGCTCCGGTCACGTGAGGCATCGTCCAACGTACTTGTTCTGCATCGTTGCTGATGTTCGACTGTTTTGCAGGCGTAGCGACGTCCAAATCCACGCGCACCGACCAACGATCGGCGATGCGTTGTTCCATGAAACCCCTCAATCCAAAGCGCAGAGCGTCGGAGGAATGATCTTCGTAGCCAGTACCTCCGCGACGTTCGAACCAAAGCCTGCTCCACGCAACGAGCCCACAAACGCCGAACGAACCGCGGCGGTAACATGGCGCAGCGCCTACGGAAAATGCCGTGAACAAGTGGACCACTGTCGGTCCCCAAGGTCGAGTGTCCTGCGGTAATGTCGCCGCAGCGTTCAGCTCGGCAGACCACGCCGGCCATCGCCATCCACCCACAAATTGCGCGCCCACGAGCGTTTCCGGCGCCATACCGAACTCGACGAGTCCGCCCAATCCAACGAACAAATGGCGGAACGGTTTTGGCGTTGGCGCGTAGTGTTTCTCCACTGGCGGAGATTTCGGCGGAGGCACAGGCGGCGGTGGCGGTGGAGGCGGAGGCTGTGCACTCGCAACATTGACGCGCTTATTCAATTGCACCGAAGCGCGAATCGCCGCTCGATAAAGCACTTCATGACAACTCATCTCCGTAGAAAAATCGACGTGTTCTTCCTCGAGCGTTTTGCCGTCCGGGTCGTTGACGATCACATCCACGAGGTAATCGGTGTGGTTCTTGGCGATGCGCACGACGATCACGCGCTCGGCAAGCGGATCGAGCACCGGCTTTGCAAGCATTGGTAGAACCATTCCGATAAAATCTGCTTCGCGGTTACATTTCGGCAGATTTTGTGGAACTGCCAGCTCGATTCGGTAATGCGGAAGCTCCGCATGCGCTGTATTGGGTGACAAACACCACCCAAACGTGGGAATCAAACCCAGCAGCGACCGGTGAATCGTGCGTCTGGACACAGGTTCGCGATTTTTTTGAGGGGGCATGTCGATTTGCTGAATCCTTTTTGGGGAGTTCTGCTCTTTAGAGATGAGGCCCCTCGACGACGCGACAACGGCGAGGCGATATGGCGAGGATACCCGTGACCGAGCAAAAGGCAAAAGAAATGGATGAATTGGCTCGGCATGTTCAATCGCTGCACAGGTTTCTGGCGAAGAATGGTGTTTCTCGGGCCGATGCGTGCGATATTCTGCAAAATGCATTCATCAATGTATTTAATCGGCGAGAGAAGCTTCCGGAATCTTTGGAACAACGGAAAGCGATTCTGTTTGGCGAAGTGAACGCCCAGATGATGGCGCATTTCACCGAGCAACGTCGAGCGGTGGAGCGGGCGGCTCGAGCCGGCGAGCTTGTGGTTTTTCTCGAGCTGACACGGGCACGCGATATGTCGCGGGTCATCGAGGCGCGTCAGTTGCTCGAATTGATTCTGTCGGAGATATCCCCGGAACAGTATCAAGTATTTACCGACAAGGTGCTGGACGAATTGACCATTCGCGAGGTCGCCGAGCGCCTCGACATGAACGTGCACACGACCAAAACGCATTGGTTTCGCGCGTTGGAAACGCTCAAGGCGAAGCTCGAAAGTATTGAGCACAGCGGTGGGCGAGGGCTCATCGTGTTTCTCCTCATTGCGGGGATTCTTGGTTTGGCGAAGAATGCGAGCGCCATGGTCGAGCGGCTCAGGAGGTTTTTCCGCGCGATTCGTCAGGCGCACGTCCTCAAGCTCGCGGGAATGGCGACAGCGGGCATGATCATCCTTTCGCCTCCGAATTCGGGTGCGTCGGGGCAAGACGCTTCGAGTTTGTCGCACGGAACGACGTCGAATGTATTGGGGGGACCAACGCCGCCGAAGCTCGAGCCGCACGCGGAGAAGGCCGGAAAAGACGTTGCCGCTGCAATGCCGAGCTTTGCGGATGTACGGCCTTCGAGACCACGTGGTCCGAAGCAATCGATAAAAAAGAGAAGTGCTCCGCCGGATTATTTGATCACGGCGGCCATGACGGCATTGCGAGATGGCGAGCCGCAACGGGCGCTCGTGCTGCTTGACCAATACGCGGCCGCCAGTGCAGAGACCGGGAATTCGGGAATGGTAAAAGCCCTTCGCGAGCAGGCGCAGGCGGCGATCTCGGCGCGAGGCAAATAAGATTTAGGTTCGCCATTGAAATGGCGGGCCGAAAAGTGGTGGGTTCTTCCGCGGCAGTTCGTTCGCGGCTAGGCATAAGTGCGTCGTTCTTCTGGCATAACGGCGGAAGAGCCCCCAATTGTTCACCCGAAAACCCCGACCGCGGTCCTCCTCAGCTTGGGCAGCGATATGGCTGCGGTCGGGGTTTTTGGGGGCAGTTGTTGGGCGGTTTTTGCAATCCTGAGTTCGACAACTTGATCCCGTCGGCGATCGAGCGTATGGATCCTTCGACACTCGGTTGCCGATCATTGTTTCGATTTGCCGAAGATCGATTTGCAAGGCTGTTCCCACATCTCCACGGCAACGTTTGCCGACCTTGCAAAGGCCCGGTGGAAGCGCACCTTCACGGAACCGCTTGCTCAGGCAATGGGGCGACGGGCGGTGATTGCCCAGCGCTTGGAGCCGTCGTTTCGCTCGGTTCGCGCGACGGAGGAGCCGGAACCGACACAATGGTCCAATCCTTCTGGTTTCGCGTCCCCACCAATTCCGGCTCGATGGTCACGTGCCGATTGCATGCCGCCAACATCAGCGCCATGGCAACGCCCGAAAGTCCCCAATGCATTGTGCGATTCATGGTGATCCCTCCGCTCGCGAAAGCAACGACACCTTGGCCGCGGCAGACGTATTCGGCGCGCCCAATTGTGGATATCGATCGAGGAGCGTCGCGATTGCGGTCACCATTGCTTGGACCACCTGACGCGTTCCATCATCCGCTGCTTTTTGAAAATTATCCTCCGTGCCCACAAGAGATTCCTCAGTCCCCTTGACGTAAAACACTCTTTCGGCACGAAGGCCCGAGGCGGAGGTGACAACCAATTTCACCGAAATATCAGCCTCGGGGGTGAATGTCACAAATCCCACGTCGGGTTCGACGAAGAATTGGAGAACAGCGCCCTCGATGTGGACGGCCGTGGCCGTTCCCGGTTCGTTGCTCTTGCGCACCCGAAATCCTGCATTGACGAGCCCTTGTTCGAGCGCCGCCGACAACCAAACGGGCGGCGAGACGATGCACTTTACGTCGGCCGTATCGATGTTGTATCCGTTTTTCTGCATCCCGCACCGCGAAGGAAATGGGCGGCGATCAGCAAACGACGCGTCCAAGACAATCTCGCGTCCGCGTCCGATCGACGATTGCTCAATCAGACCATTGGCATTGGGGGGAGCAACATTGAGGTCAACGAAGGCACAGCCTCCGGTGAACAACAACAGAAGGAACCACGGAAGTTGAAAACGCTGCATGAGTGTCCTTTCGAAGAATGGTCGAGAAGGAATGAAGCCATGTTGGGACAATGTTACTGCTCACGGATCATTTTTTTCGCGTAACGTTCTCCATGTTTTTCTTCAGTAATCCACGGGAGGACCTCATCTATGCTGGACGCCCGTGCCCATCGCTTGCTGCTCAAACTGCAATCGTTTCCGTTCGACGAACCCGGCGCGTCCCGCCCCTTCAGCGCGCGTCTTCGCGAAGAGAATGGCTGGAGCGAGGATTTGGCGAGCCGGGCCATCGATGAATACCGACGCTTTTTGGTACTCGCCGCCTTTGCCGGGCACCGTGTGAGCCCCTCGCACATCGTTGATGAAGTGTGGCACCTGCACCTGCTTTACACCCGCTCGTATTGGGACGAACTCTGTGGCAAGGTGCTGGGTTTTTCCCTGCATCACGAGCCTTCGCGCGGCGGTACGGACAGCGCCGCACTGGCAGCTGATTACATGCGCACATTGTCGAGCTACGAACGCCTCTTCAATGAAGCGCCCCCACGGGATCTGTGGCCATCGCCCAATACCGCTTTCTCGCACCACCCAAAGGCAACGTCGCCAAAGCTCTCGACGTTTTTCGGCGTGGCCGCCGTCGCCACCCCGTTTTCCTTGCCCATGGTTGCCGATGTCCCCGGCCCGCTCTCGATGACCGGACCCGCGTTCCTTCTCCTGTATCTCTTTGCCGCACCGGCGTCCGCGCTTTTGGCCGTCGCCATGCGCCGCACCCTTTGCGACGCACAGTCCCACGAATTTGCACTATCGCTACCGTTTGGATCCGCCGATATCGCTTATTTGCGCGGCGGTCCGACACATGCGGTCGATGTGACGCTCGTGGACCTCATCGTGCAGAGGCGCCTTCGCTTTGCCGCTGCGACAAACCGAATCGAACCAGATTCGAGCGACGCGCCCCTTGAAGAAGCGGGTTATCGCGTCGAAGCGCGGATTGCCAAGCCGTCTCCATTCGAGGACGCCATGTTGAAGCGGGTGGGTTCCGGCGTAGCGCTGGCGAAATTGCGGAATGACGCGGCCGAAGATGCGAAATCGTTTGTCGGAGCGCACCTCGTGACCAAAGGGCTCGTGCATGACGAGCACCGGGCGCGACCGATGTTCTGGTTGCCGATGGCCACTGCCTTGGTTTTTCCTGTTATCGGGGTGCTCCGGATTGTCATGGGGGTTTTGCATGACCGACCGGTGGAACTGCTCGTGGTGCTTTCGATCGTGTGGGGTGTTGTCCTGTACGCGTTTTTCCGGGATGCACTGTTCACACGTCCCCATTTAACGAACCACGGGGCGGAACGTCTGCGCACCTTGGAAATGCAGCACCAAGCATTCATTCGCGAAGCTCCACACAAAGATCTCCCCATTGCGACAGCCCTCTTTGGCGTGGGTGTGCTTCCCGGCGGACAACTCATGGATTTGGGAATCGCCTTGCGGCGCATGGGTAGCTCGGTCAGACCGATCTCCAATGGTGACGACGGGACAAACGCTGACGGCGGTGCAGCCGGAAGCTGCGGTGGTGCCGACGGTGGTGACGGTGGCGGAGGATGCGGCGGAGATTGAGCGATACAAGCGGGAATCGTTTACGGTTGTACGACGGCACTTCGATTCATGACCCGTTTTCCTTTGCGTCGACCATATCCCACGACCGCCGCCACGAGAGCCGTACCGACCATAAACGGTAAAACGCCCCAAAGCAGTAGCCGTCGCGCGAGCGTTTGATTCGGCTGCGCAGCTGCTTCGCGTGGCGTCTCCACAATGGCGACGAACCCGGTATTGCCTATGGGAGCAAATCCCGCAAGCCACCGGCCGGGACGCGTTTTTCCTGATGCATCCTCGCAAGGCCCGTCCATGACCGGATCGCAAAAGTTTTCGTCGAACGTTACAGCATTGGGGTCGGCCAAAAGAAGCTGTTCGAGACCCCGGTTCGGATTGCTCTTGTCCGCCAGGGAAATTGCCGCGTTGATGGCGGAGTTGCTTTTCAACAGCGTCGTTTTGCCACCAGGAAGCGAGTCATGCACGAGAATGATGTGATCGTTGGGCAGTGGATTGTTGCGTGTCTCGCGGTCGTTGTCCCGAGGAGCAACGACCATCGCAATATGGCGGCTATCACTCGGATCTTTGAGGTTAAGCGTGCCCAATGTGCCTCCTGTCTCGCTCATGGTAACGATTAATCCGATGGGCTCGTTCTTGTCGTCGTAGATTGGCGCAGAAATCGCGAAACGACGGCTCCAGCTGGCTTCCGAGAAAATGCTTCTGGAAATATAAGCCGAGCGCAATCGGGCTTGAGCGAGCTCCCGGGCGCCCTGGACATAGTTGCGCCAGGAGTAGTTTTTCCCTTTGTAATGCGTGACCGGTAGAAGCGGAGGCCAGCGCGCCTGCGGGGAGCCATCGATACCTAGAATTAAGCAAGTTTCCAATGCAATCGGTCCACCTGATGAAGTGTTGCGTTGGAGAAGTTCGATACAATACTTCTCCATTGCATCGCCGGTGTGCATTTCATTTTTGCGTATGATTGGATAAAGTTCCGGTGGGAAATCCCGCGCAGCCTTCACCACGATATCCCGATAACTATTCAGCTTGAACAGCACCGTCCCCGCCACCCAGCGCGCCGCGTATTCATTCGCTCGCAGCACTTCTTCCCGACGATCCTTTTCTTGCGCCGCCGCTCCCGAAAATACCGCCAACGTCGCCACCACGAGCAAAAGCACGCTTTCAACGATAAGCGCCGCCTTGAATGGCTCCCGTTTGCACCAACGCCAAGCACGTTTGGCTTGTGGTTCGGGCTTAATCGATTCACCATTCAAATACTTCCGAAGGTCTCGCGCCAGCTCGATCGCCGAACGATAACGATTCTCCGCATGTTTTTCCAAACAACGCAAACAAATCGTCGTCAGATCCAAATCAATTCCAGGATCCATCGATTGCGGGTTCGGAGGCGGCCGGTGTACCACTTGTTGAATGATTTCCTCCGTGGTTTTACCAATGAATGGTCGACGACCCGTCAAAATCTCGAAAAGGATCACCCCCATGCTCCATACGTCGATCGCCCGGGTCAATGATTTCCCTTGGCCATCCAATTGCTCGGGCGCCATATACTCCGGTGTACCGGCGAAAATTCCCGAATGAGTCCGTACATCGCCATGAGGATCGAGACGTTTGGCCAAACCAAAATCGGCGACGTGAGGCGTTCCATGTTCATCCAGCAAGATATTTGCAGGCTTGAGATCCCGATGCAAAATCGCATGATCATGTCCATCATGCACGGCCAACGCAATGGTCTCGAGCAATTCCGCTGCACGTCGAGGATCTTCGCGATACCGATCGATATGGTCCGCAAGGCTGCCACCGCGCATCCATTTCATCGTGAAATAATGCCGCCCGTCCACTTCCCCGACTTGATAAATCGGCACGATATTCGGACGATCGAGGCTGCTCGCCGCTTGCGCTTCCAAGTGAAACCGAACCACCTCTTCGTCGCTCGCCAATTCTCCATTGAGAATCATTTTCAACGCTTCCATTCGATTGGTCCGAAGATGTTGCGCTTTGTACACGACACCCATCCCGCCGCGGCCAATCTCTTCCAGCAGTTCGTACTCGCCAAACTGCTTCGATTCTTGCGGCGCTTCGAGCGCAAGGCCATAGAGACATTCCGGGCATAACCCCATCGGCGCATCGAGCGGAATGTCGTGACCGGCTGGACAAACCAGTGCCTTCGTTTCTTCAACGACTTCGGAGGCCGGAATGGAGGTGGCGTAATTCATCTTCAATCTCGTCTTGATGTACCACAGTTTCGGCGATTTCTTCGCGAATTCGTTCTTGGAATCGACTCCGACAACGCGAAAGAGCGACGTTAAAAGTCTCTTCCCGCATGCCGAGTTCTTCGGCAATGGCGCGATGCGATTCGGCTCCCGTATGCGTCAGCAGGGGGAGCATTTTGGCGAAGAGTTTTTCGTCCCCTCGTTTCTTATAACTTTCTTCGAGTTTTCGCAGCGCTTTTCCAAGTAAAACCATCGCCCAGCGCCGCTCGAAAACGCGTTCCGGGGTTGTGTCATGCCCGATTTGAATCGGGCATTGCCCTTCGACCTCCGCCGTATCGATCGAAATGAGCTCGGAGCCCGGAATGCGTTTTTTTGCCCGAGCCATTTCGAGATCATTGGCGAGGTAGCTGCTTACCGCCGTGAGCAACCAATTGCGAAATCGCCCCCGCGTTGGATCCGCAGCGGCTACGTCGTTTTTCTCGATCAGCCGAGTCGTGAAAAAGCCTTGCGTCAAGTCGCGCGCTTCTTCGGCGCGTCGCCCCCTCGCCCGGATGAACCCGTACACGGACGTCCAATACATCGCACACAATTCGGCCAAAGCCTTGTCACGCTCGACTGTCGCGTCTTGTCCCGCATTGATGACCATCGTCCAGCGTGTGGTCGGAAGTTTTCCCGAACCTCGGTAACCAAATATTTTTCTGTGTCCCGGCATCGGCTATCGTCCTTTGCGACGTGTACTGAAGCAACGACGGGCGGATGTTACACCAGGTTGTACGATTTTTCGACGATTCTTTTTTGTGCGGTTCTCTGTAGGGTTTGGCGATGGCTTCTTCAGTTGTGGAGGTCCGTTCCCAAGGAGGGACGTGCCATGACGATTGAAACCCAAAAGCCGAAGTCCTCAACGTTTGTCCGTCGTTGCCAGCCTGTCCTTTTCGCATTGAGTCTCGCCCCTTTTGCCACGGGTTGCGGCAGGTCGGCGATCATTACGAGAAGAGATGGCTTGCAGCTCGAAGGGAGAATCACTGGTTCTAATAAGAACAACGTGTACGTCGAGGTCGAGCATCGAGGCCTGACGGGAATTTCGCGTGCCAGCATTGATGATATCGATCATCCGGGAAATGTCGAGGCGACCCTCGGAGGAGTCATGACGGCTTATGGGCTTGCGAATATCTTCGTTTTTGGAGCGCCCGGCGATTCTTGCAGACGTTCGGCTGTGGATTGCGTGGGCGTTTTTATGCCTTGGGTAGCAGGTATGTCGGTCATGGCCCACGGCTTGACAACTTGGAAGCGATCGGTAAACGCTGCCGATCCGGCGAGCTCGCGCGCAGCCAACCGCGTGATGGTCGTTCCGATAGTGTCGATGGACAAGAAAAACGAATTCATTGGCGCAAGCGCCCGCGTTTCGTTTTGACGAACGGTGGCGCCGTAGCCTTGCCCTCTTTGGCGCCCCTGGAACTGGCTCATTGATAGCCGAAGCACCAACGAGACTCGTTCGACAACTCGGGTTGAGGGCGGTCCTGACACAGCCATCGGCAAAACCCGGTGCTTCCATTCGTAGCGACTTTCGCTGCACAGAATCAGCAAGCTGCCGACCGCCATTCGAATGTCGACGATTACATCGCCACGCGTGATTTAAAACAGAGCCTCGCGGTGAATATTGAGGATCATCGTTACGACGCCATTGGCGGGGATATCGACATGAAATGGGAATCCCGCGATCGTACCGCCAGCAAAACCATCACCCAACGCTCGAATACGCGTCCTAACGTACCCACGTGCTTCCGCGAAGGCGTCTGACCTACATAGGCCCACACGCTACGGCAAGCCACGCTTTCTTCCTTCGCCCAAAACTCACTTGCATTTTCCAGACAACACGGTAGGACGAGACGATGCGTCAGGGGCGGCACAAGCGGAAGCCAGAACAATACCAAGTGGTGGCTGATCCCCGTGCGCCTTTATCGTACCGGATCGAATCCCCATCATGACCATCGACGTCCTTCTCCTTTGCGCCATCAAAGACGAATACGACCAAGTCCTTCGCGTCCGCGATGGCCTCATCGAGCCGGGTTGGATCGAAACGACCGGACCGCGCGGTTGGATTGTTTCCGACGGGCTGTTCTCAACGCCAAGCGGTCCCCCGTTGCGCATTCGAACCACGTGGGCAACACACATGGGTCGCGAGCAAGCGCAAGCCCTCGCAAGCATGCTCATTGCCGAGCAGCCGGCACGTTGTCTCGCGATGAGCGGAATCTGCGCGGGGCGTCGGGGAAAAGTGGCGCTTGGGGACGTGATTTTCGCAGATCGATTGTGGTCGTACGATGTCGGAAAAACGACGGTCGAAGATGGGCAGACCAAGTTCGAAGGCGACGCGTTTCAATTCCATCCGTCATTGAATTGGGTGCAGCGCATGCAACGCCTCACGACTGCAAAGGACGCGGAATGGCTCGCCAAGCGGCCAACATTACCGCTCGAACACCAAGAGGATTGGGTTCTGCTCCGCCTCGTGAATGGGAACACCCCACTTCAGCATTCCGATTTCAAAACTGCGTGCCCGGATTGGAGCGATGTCCTTCGCCGGCTGTGGAAACGCCGATGGGTGGACGAATCACTCGAGTTGACCGAGTTGGGTCGAAAACATGCCAATCAATTGCAATTGCTTCATCCCGACGGTCTTCCTGCACCTCCCGGCTTTCAGCACCACGTTGCTCCGATTGCAACAGGCGCGTCGGTGACTGAAGACGAGGGGATCTTTCCAAGACTTTCGAGCTCGATGCGCAAAGTGTTGGGCGTGGAAATGGAGGCGAGTGCGCTGGGCGCGCTTGGAAACATCTTGGGAATTCCGGTTGTCGTGGCCAAAGCCGCTTCGGACTTCGGGGACGCATTCAAGGACGACCGATATCGCCAATTTGCCGCCCGGGCGGCTGCGGAATGCTTGATCGCTTTATTGCGGGACGCAGCCGATCTCATCCCCGGACGAGAACGCACGAAAACCACAGCCGACGGTTTGTCGCCCAAGGAACTCCCGCTCGAGCTGATCGAGGTCTTCGCCGAAGAATACCCTGACGTCGGCGATGCGCGATCGTTATGGGAGCGAGCCGGCGGAAAGAAAAGCGAAGTCGAGCAGATTTCGCGGCCCCGCGACTTGTGGCAAAGGTTGTGGATTCGCAGCACGCAAGGAGCGTCAGTTCGTCCGGGCACACTCTTGAAAGCTGCGCTCGTGGATCTTCCGAACAACGCCGTGCTTCTTCGTTACCTTGCGATATACGATTGAGGACAAACCACGACGAGATTTTTCTGACAACAGGTGTATGGAGAGTTCGCCAATGGCTGGATTGCTGAAGGAATTGATGGCGGCGGGGCTTATCGAAGAAACCGGCGGGGATGACAACCGGCTCCAGAAAATGGAGAAAGCCGCAGCGGCCGTTTGTCAGGAGCTAATCGCCAAGCCGTCGCACGTGATTGGCGCGATGCTCGCGGGACTGGATCCCGATATCGAGGATGACGATCCCGCGCTTGCGCTGGCGGATCAGGCGCTCGTGAGCGTTTGGAAGACCGTACGGAACGTTTATCCAAGTACGCCGAAAACGATTCTACGCGCGATTCTCCTGGAGGCGTGTCAACAAGCGACGAGCACGAAACTCGTGTACGCCATTGTCTGGCTCACGGCTGTCGATACCCTGCCTTTGGTGCGTCTGGGAAAACAGGAGAGCATCGTGCGAAAGATGCTGGACGCGTGCGCCATGCGAACCGAGGAAACGGCGCTGGTGGTGCCTGCGATAAAACACGAACAATCAACCATTGCGTTGAACCTCGAAAAACCCGCCAAACTTTCCACGCCCGAACCGCCGCTCATGGATCGGAGTACACTATTGCTTCAGATTGCGGGAACGGTGGGAAACACATACGCCAAAAGTGACGTTCGAACACATGTACTTCAACGCCATAATTATTATGGCAATAATCGCATTCAGCCACAATCGTTGGCTGATGGTAATCCGCATGAGCCGGGCCAAGGGGAAGCATGGCGCTACGAGTTCGCCGATAAAATGACAACAGTGCTTGGAACCTGGCTCGATTTCGTCGCGAAGGAAAGCCTTCAAGGTGTGGCCAGAGTCGCGCAGCAACTGCAAAACTCGCATATCCAGGCGGTAAACGCACTGGGTGCGGGATTCGCCGCGCAACAAAAGTGGGTACAAGAAGGCGTCCAAGCGAGCGATACTCGACAAAAAGCCGAGCGACTTCGTCTCGATGCTCTCTGGTGGTCGGAGGCGCTTTATTCGACGCCGCTTCGTTGCAGTTATCGCGAATTGCCCGCAGAACTCGCAGCCGTGGTCATGGCGATTGATTTGCTCTCCGTCGTGACGACGCCATCCCCCGCCGGTGTGGCGTATTTGCTCTCCGAGACGGTACATCGTTTGCCCGGAGCGGCATTCGATCAGAAACGTCCGGTTCGAGATATCCTTGTGACGCTCCGAGAACAACGTAATGCCCTCCCCGACGTTTGGCGAAAAGCTGTGAGCTGTCCACCGCGCACGGGTCGCCTTTCGTTGCGCGATGCCATTGTTTCAGCCCTCGTGGCGGGCGACTGGAACCCAGAGACCATCTTCGCTCGGGCCAACATTGGCGACGATATCGCGATGAGCCTACCTGTCTTGTCGCGCGCTTTGTTCCGACAAGAACAAGCCGTACGGCTTGCCGGAGGCGAACGATGACGCGCAGCTGTTCCTTGGC
>WBZU01000301.1_pt1 | contig 44664 bp, 38 predicted proteins | sample 5204311 | NCBI WGS metagenome assembly WBZU01 (sample SAMN12344359, study PRJNA552823) | activated sludge metagenome | biome: Activated sludge suspended growth; feature: Nitrification reactor; material: Wastewater; isolation source: activated sludge from nitrification reactor of wastewater...
TGGACTGACAAACGTTCGAGCAGAAAAAGTCATGGTGCCGCATTGGGAGCGAGGTGCGGAGCGAGGTCGAATCGTCTCACCGGTGGTGCAAACGTTGACGTTGACGGCGCTCGGGGGGAGCGTGCCGACGCCGGGCAACAAGGGCATTGAAGCGGACGTGGTGATGGTTGATTCGCTGGATGCTCTGGCAAAACTGGACGAAACGCGGGTCAAAGGCAAAATCGTGTTTTTCTCGACACAGATGGCACGTTCACACACGGGCCAGGATTATGCGCGTGTGGGTCCCATTCGTGCGGAAGGAGCGATAGCGGCGGCGAAAAAAGGCGCCGTGGCTATGGTTTTGCGTTCGGTGGGCACGGACCATGATCGATTTCCTCATACGGGGGCATTCAAACACGAAAAAAGCGTTCCTGAGATTCCTGCGGCGGCGTTGTCGATCCCTGATGCGGATATGCTCGAGCGATTGGTTTCGTCAGGAAAACCGGTACGCATATCGGTGACGTTGGAGAGCAAGACGTTTCCCGATGCGGAAAGCGCGAACGTCGTCGGTGAGATCCTCGGCCGAGAAAAACCCGACGAAATCGTCTTGATGGGAGCGCACCTCGATTCTTGGGATGCCGGCGTCGGGGCGCTCGACGACGGCGCGGGATGTGGAGCGATTCTCGATGCGTCCCGTTTGATTCTGGGATTGCCCGAACGGCCGAGACGCACCATTCGAGTGGTGCTGTTTGCGAACGAAGAAAATGGTCTGCGCGGCGCGAAGCAATATGCCGTCGACCACGCGGCGGAAGTTGCCAAGCATCAATTGGCTTTCGAGCTGGATTTGGGGTCCGGCCGAGTGCATACGACGCGATTTTTACGCGGTGATGATTCGCAATCGGCCTACACGCGAATGGCGGAGCTGCTCGTGCCGCTCGGGATTGCTTTCGAGGCTGCGCCGGCTTTTGGTGGAGCGGATACGATTCCTTTGCGGGCACTCGGTGTACCCATTGCCGATTTGCATCAGGATGCATCGACGTATTTCGATATTCACCACACCGCCAACGATACCCTCGCGCAGGTTTCCAAGACGGATTTGGCTCAAGTCGTGGCTGCGGCGACGACCGTCGCCTGGTTTGCCGCGGAAACGCCGGATACGTTTGATCGAGTGCCCGAGGGAAGGCGCGAGCGAAAACGATGAATTCGTACGGCGGAGTTGTTCTCGTTTTCCTCTCCTCGATCGCCGGTTGTGAACGTTCGACCACGAATGAAGCAGCTGGGGACCGGCGTTCGATGCCCGTTGCGTCGTCCATGCCGTCATCCATGCCAAACATGCCCAACGAAGCAGCCGAAGATGCGGGAGCTGTGGATGCGGCCGATTCCGGGCCCGCCGAAGACGCAGGTTTACCCGGGGCCGCAGCGGCGAACCATTCTGAGCCGCTGGGCCCGTGTCCGGCTGAAATGGCGTACCTTGCCGCAGGCTCGTTCAAAACAGGCGAGAGCGGTCGACGGGTCTCCGTGACGGCGTTTTGCCTTGACAAACGAGAAGTCACCGTTGCGCACTATATGCAATGTGTGAAAGAAAAAAACTGTTCGCCGCGGTGCATCGAGGAAAATCGGTGCAGCGCCGTCCCGGTCGACACCGAATGGGGCGACAAGGAAGAGGACCGGAAAGCAAGTCGGCGTTGTAATGGCGGTGTCCCGGGGCGTGAAGATCATCCGGTCAATTGCATCAGTTACGAAGAAGCCGCGGCTTATTGTGCCGCGTATGGCAAGCGACTCCCGCGGGAAGAAGAATGGGAATGGGCGGTTCGAGGCGGGGAGAAAGCAATGCGCTATCCATGGGGCATTTTCGATGCGCATGCGGAAGAGTTATGCTGGGCCAAACCTCACCCGGGCCGTCCATTCAAACGTTCCAATACCTGCGTCGTGGGTACGCATCCGCTCGATACGACGCCGGACGGCGTCCAAGACATGGCGGGGAACGTATCGGAATGGGTTGTCGGGACGTCCGGGGGAAAAACCTATCCTACGTTGCGCGGAGCCAGCTTTTGGGCCGTGGATGACGGATACGTCAAAGCTTCGATGTGGGGTTTCGATTCACCGGCCAAGCGGAGTGAAATTTTCGGCGTACGTTGTGCACGCGATGCACGCTTGGCTGAACAAACCAAAGCCGGTGCCAAAGCCGATGATCGCGCGACACCATAACGATGGACGGGCTCATTTCGACGGGTGATTTTCCTGAAATTACCTCTCGACACGCGCGAGCTATCGCGTTATGAGCCGGTTCATGAGAACAGGACAATCATTTTTCGTAGTGCTCGCATTGGGCGCTCTTGTTTCGGCCTGTGGCGGCGAAAAAGCTCCGGATACGAAGACACCGGACACGACAACGCCTCCGCCGTCTGCCGCATCGGCTTCATCGGACGCAACAACGCCTCCGCCTCCCGCCGCCGAAAAGAAAATGCCTGCACCGGTCGTCGAAGACATGAAGCCGAGCGACGATCCGAAGCCGATGCCGTCGGTGAAGATCACGGCGCCAAAGAATGACGTTTCCGTCGGCGATTTGGCCAAAGCAAAAGATTTCGAGGTAAAGCTCGAGGTCAAGGATTGGGCGACCGTTGAAAAAGGCCCGCATGTCCATTTGATTCTCGATGGTTTGCCCTACAAACCCATTTACGATACGACCAAACCGGTCAAGCTCTCCGAGCTTTTGGCCGGAACGGAATTGGCCGAGGGCGAACACACGCTCGTTGCATTCGCCAGCCGTGCGACGCATGAATCGGTCAAGGGAGCCGGGGCCCAATCGCTCGTGTCATTCTGGGTAGGTAAGAAGGGCAAAGCGGCATTCGATCCCAAGACGCCGCACGTCGTATACAGCCGGCCCAAGGGCGAAAATAAAGGTGCAATGGCGCAAGAGTTGCTCCTTGATTTCTATTTGTTCGGCACGAAGCTCGACAAAGGGGAAAAAATCAAATATTCGATCACGGGTGGCGGTATGGCCGCGCCGCTGTTGGGCGAATTCACCACCTGGGCGCCGAAAGTCGCAAAAAACCTGCCGAAAGGCGATTACGAAGTTTCGCTCGAGTTGGTCGATAAAGATGGAAAGCCCATCGAAGGGCCATTGACGAAAGCGACGCGTAAAGGCATCAAACTCGATCCCGATGCTCCGGCTGATATGGGGCATGGCGGTCATGGCGCGACTCCGGCCACGCCCGCCGCGCCTGCCACGCCCGCCGCGCCTGCCACGCCCGCCGCGCCTGCCAAGAAGTAATGACATTCATCGGGGTAATGGCGAAGGTCATTGCCCCGTTTTGGTTTGTCCGCAGGACGAACCAATGCAAGGGTCAAGGGGCCGGCCCCTTGCGCGGGTCTCGGGGCGCGGAGCCCCGAGTGGGTCTGGGTGAAACCCAGCATTCTCCTCGACCGAGCCAAACCGAGCCAAACCGAGCCAAACGCAAATGGTTTGCCACGAGCCGTCGCGACGGATGCCGCGATGGCTCATGGCGTTTTACCGGAAATTACGAATTAGTACGAAGCGCCGTCGTTGCGAGCGTTCGGATTGAGGATGCAGCAGCCGGTGATGCAGCTGTAACCCGAGGGGCAGGGGGCTTGGCCCTGTTGCCCACACTTTTGAACGCCCATCGGGCAGATTTGTTCGTTGCAACCGGGAGGCAATTGCGTTTGTCCGACACAAATTTCGCACGTGTCGCACGTATTGATGCACGCTTGCACCTGCGTGCAGGGCTTGCATTTCGACGGATCGTTGATCGTATTGCTATTGCAGCTCCCCGTGCCGGCCGGATTTTCCGAACCGAGCCATACCGTGTAATTGATTCCCGGAAGTTGGCAGCAGCCGAAGCAATCGCAGCCGTTGGGCGTGAGCGGTCCGCAATAACCGAGGCAATCTTGCGATTGCATCGAGAATGCTTGCGAGCACGTCCCGCCATATCCCGGAATACTGGCGCCCGGATTGTACGAGCATTGGCTGCCTTCCGGCGGGTAATTCGGCGCGACCTCGAGCGGGTCGCACTTGTGGCTCCAGTAGCAATCATCGTTTCCAGCGCCCGTGTCCTGATCGAAGTAGCAATCGGACTTGCACGGCGAATTGTTTTGCCCGGAAATACCACCATAGAAGCTGTCTTCGGTGTTATCGCAAGGTCCGAGACATTGGCTGTCTTGTGAATCGATCTTGCAATCGCCATCGTTGTCGGCGCAATCGCCGCAGGCGTAGACTTTGCCTTGACACGTGGCGACCGTGCAGAAATTGCCGCATCCTCCGGCTTGCGGATTGCACGTTTCGGTGCAGCCGCAAAGGTTGTTGTTGGGCGTCGATCGGCAGGCGTTCGTCATCGGATCGCACGAGTCCACCGTGCAAGCAATGCCATCACTGCAGTTGGGAGGCGTGCCGGCGACGCAGCCGTTCATGCCGCAGACCTCGGCGCCATTGCAGAAATTGCCGTCGTTGCACGCAAAATCTTGGGGAAAATGCGCGCATGTTCCGGTGGGTTCGTTGCATTGGTCCGATGTGCAAGCAATGTTGTCGTCGCAATCGACGTCGGGCGGATTCGTGCAGCCGGTGTTGATGTCGCAAGATTCGACGCCGTTGCAGGCAAACCCGTCGTCGCAAATGGCGTTGTTGGCGACATGAATACACGCCCCATTTTGCGGATTGCACGAATCAAAGGTGCAGCTGACGTTGTCGTCGCAATTCACAGGTGCGCCCGACACGCAGAAAACACCATTGCACGTTTCCTGACCATTGCAGGCATTACCGTCGTCGCATTGCGAGTTCATCGAGCACGCCATGGCGGCGACACAACCCCCAAGCGGCGGAATGCAGCTTTGACCCATGGGGCAGAGTGTCGAGTTTGCCGTGGAAATGCACGTTCCACCCGGCTCCTGGCAGCTCTCGACCGTACAGGCGATACCGTCACTGTCGAGACACTGCACGCTGGTTCCAGCCACGCAACCCGTGCCCACAGGGCCCGCCGTGCTGCACGTTTCCACGCCGTTGCACGTCAGTCCGTCATTACAAACGTTGTTGTTGGGCACGAAGTTGCAAGCATCGGTCGCTTCATTGCAGCTGTCGGCCGTGCACGATCGGTTGTCATTGCAAACGATCGGACTGCCGGATTTGCACCCGACGTTGGGATCGCACGACTCGGCGCCATTGCAATAAAGCCCGTCGCTGCAAGCCGCATTGTTGGCGACGTGATTGCAACTGTCCGCTGCTTCATTACAGCTGTCGGCCGTGCACGCAATGCTGTCGTCGCAATTGACCGCCGTCCCCATGACACACCCGATCATGGCATTGCATGTTTCCACGCCGTCGCAGAAAAGCCCATTCGAGCACAGATTGTCGTTTTCGACGTGCCTGCATTCGTCGAATGCTTGATCGCAGAAGTCATTGGTGCAAGGAATCTGATCGTTGCAATCGAGCGGCGTGCCATTGACGCAGCCGAGCATCGAATTGCAGGTTTCAATGCCGTCGCAAGCGACTTCGTTGCCGCAAAGCTTATCGTCGGGCGTATTCGAACAGGAATCCATCGCTTCATTGCAAGCGTCCACCGTGCACGAAATCCCATCGTCACAAGGTGGTCCGGAGCTCGGTGTGCAACCCGTTCCCGGAGCGCCGATTGCAGGATTGCAGGTTTCCGCGCCATTGCAATACAAGCCGTCGCTGCATGCGGCATGATTGGCGGTATTGAAACAAGCCCCCATCGTGCAAACGTCGATTGTACAGGAAAAACCGTCGTCACAATCCGTATTGTTTACACAAACCGCCGCCCCGCCGCCTTTTCCGCCCATACCGCTCGAAGTCGAAGAAGCTCCTCCCGTTCCGCCGGTGCCACCCATACCGCTGGAACTGGTAACATTTCCGCCCACTCCGCCGGTGCCACCCATACCGCTGGAACTGGTAACATTTCCGCCCACGCCACCGGTACCCATTCCGCCTGCGCCCCCGGACGAACCCCCCGAACCCCCAATACCGCCTGCGCCCCCTTTGCCGCCCGCACCACCTTTGCCACCTGTACCGGACGAACTCGATTCTCCTCCGCTGCTCGAACTGGACGTCACATCCGTAGTATTTCCCCCGCTTCCATTCGTATTGGGGGTATCGCCGCAGCCGCTGACCATGGCCAACGTCATCGCCGCAATCCAATACGCGTGCCGCCTCGATACGTTCATTGCTTTCTCTCCCGAAAACAAGGAAAGCACAGAGCCGTTTCAATGTCCAAACTCGATTCTATTTTCCTTTCTCGAATTTGCCGCTCGCCGTCGCAATGGATTCGCAATGGAACCGAAAACGCAAAGATGGCGCGGTAATCGGGCTCCTCGCATTTGGGACGCAAATCGTGCACGATGCTCGACGCGAACTCGTCGCCAAGCCAAAACCCGTTCCAATGCAACAACGTGCGGACATAACGTCGAAGCTGCTCGATCCAAGCTTCGTCCGAGAACTCGAAGTGTTGCGCCGACGCCTCGAAGTTCGCGCTCGCTCGGGTGCGTCCGGTGAACATGCCGCGCGCCGACGCGGAGGGTCCGCCGAGTTTCAAGAACACCGGCCTTACAGCGCAGGCGATGATCTGCGCCGCATCGATTGGGCGGCGTATGCACGCACGGACGAACCCGTTCTCAAATTGTTTCGCGCAGAAGAAGACGTCGTCGTTCGCATCCTCATCGATTCCTCCGCGTCCCTCGATTTCGGGTCGCCACCCAAGTTCGAATCCGCCGCTCGTTTGGCCGCCGCGTTCGGGTACATGGCCCTCGCGTCTTCGGAACGAGCCCAAGTCGTCGCCGCCGGTGAAGGCATCGTGCGTGAAGAAACCCCCGTGCGAGGTCGAAACGGCTTGATCGGTCTTCTACGCGCGTTGGCCTCCCTGACGCCGCGTGGAGGTACGGATCTGAGTCGCGCCGTCGATACGCTCGTTCGCAAGAGCAAACGCCCCGGAATGCTGCTCGTCGTTTCCGACTTTTTCGACAGCGGTCCGTTGCTCACGTCGCTGGGTCGCGCCGTTGCCGCAGGACACGATCTGTCACTCGTGCAAGTCGTCGCCCCGGAGGAAATCGAACCGAATTACGATGGCGATTGGGCGCTCGAGGACGCCGAAACAGGAGCTCTCGTGGAAGTGACGATGGATGCCGCGGCGCTCGAAGCGTATGCGCTCAGGTTTGCCGGTTTATGCGAAGAACTGCGGCAAATTGCGCGTAGGCATCGCGCGACGTACGTCCGCGCACGCACGGACGAACCTCTCGAAGGTGTCGTGCGACGCATCGTCTCGAGGAGCATCGACTGAATGAACGTCGAGGCTACTCCCGCAGCTGGTTTGGTTTTGACAAACCCGACGCCCGGGCTGCTCGTGGCTTCCGGAGCCGCGTCGTCCGCGCCGCTCGATTTTCTTTCCCCCAAAGGGTTCGCGCTGCTCGGGCTGCTCGTTCCGCTCGTTGTTCTCTACATCCTGAAGGTTCGTCGCAAAAAACTCCGCGTCGCGTCGACCTGGCTCTGGGCTTCGGCCAAACGGGATCTCATCGCGCGATCGCCGTGGAAAAAACTGATCGCTCAAGTGCCGCTGATCCTTCAAGCGCTCGCGCTTCTGCTCCTCGGCTTGGCTCTGGCTCGTCCGGCCACACGAGGGCGCGCGATCATGGGCGATCACGTGGCGATCATCATCGACGCCAGCGCTTCGATGTCCGCGGAAAATGTTTTGGATGACAAACCTGCGACGCGAATCGACGTCGCGCGAAAAGTCGCGAAAGACATCCTGTCGGCTCTTTCTCCCGGCAGCGATGCGATGCTGCTCGAAGCAGGCCGGGAAGCTCGCGTCGTCACGCCGCTCGATCGGGATGTCGTGCGTCTCAAATCGGCGCTCGACACCGTGCGAACCTACGACGTCGAAGGGGATCTCGGTGCGGCGGTCGCTCTGGCCGTGGATCGACTTCGTCAGCTCGGTGGATCGCGGCGCATCGTCATCGTCACCGACGGCAATCTCGCCACACCTGCGGCGCTCAATGGCGTGTCATTACCCGTGGAAGTCATCACGGTCGGTTCACCCATCGAAAACGCCGGAATCGTTCGCGTCGATGTTCGTTCAGGCGTCGAACCGACGTTGAAGCGCGAGCAAGTGCAAGCGTTTCTCGTCGTCGCGAACTTCGGCACGTCCCCGCGTGAACTCTACGTGACGATGCGTGAAGACAACGCGTCGGACGTGTTGGCGTCGCGAAAGATCCTGGTTGGTCCGGGCGAACGGCAACCCGTCGTCCTCGATTTTCTGCCTGCTTCGGGTGACTACCGTCGAGGTTTGATCTTCGACATCGCCCCGCACGACAAGATGCCCGTCGACGACATGGCGTTTGCCCGAGTACCCGCCGGAGACAAACTCCCCGTCGTGTATGCCGCTCCGGATCCCGCAAAAGTATCGCCGTGGATCGAACGAGCCATCATCAGTGATCCGGCGACCGACTTGAAATCCGTGGCGTTGGCGGACCTGACCAAGCCCGGAGCCGTCGAATTGGATGCGTTTGTCGTGGTTGAAGGAGCGTGCCCATCGCTCGTTCCCGGCGGCGATTTGCTCGTCGTTGCACCTCCGGCCGGACCTTGTTTCGGAACGCTCGTGGGCCGATCGCTCGATCATCCCTCGATCACGTCGTGGGAAACGGGCGATCCGCGCATGCGCTTCCTGTCGCTCGATGGAATCAGCATCGCGCGCGCATTGGCGCTCGCTCCGGAAGGCCCCACGCAAGAGCTGATTCGCACGCAAGAAGGAACCATCGCCGCCGACATTTCCTCGCCGACACGAACGGCCACGCTGCTTGGTTTCGATGTGGGCGACAGCGATTGGCCGCTGAAAGCGAGCTTCGTTTTGTTCATGCGCAACCTGCTCGAACAGGCGCGCGTGCATCGAGCGTTTGGAGTGACCGGACCTTCGCGTGCGGGTGAACCTTTGCGCGTGCGTTTGCCCGCGTCGGCGAAAGAGGTCGAAGTCATCGGACCCTCCGGGGACAAACTCGATGTTTCCATGCGCAGTGGACTCGCCGTCGTGCCCGAAACTTCGCGCGTGGGCCTGTACAAGTTCTCGTGGACCGGTCCGGAAGCCGGTTCGATGATCGTTCCGGCGAACCTGACGAGCGCCGCCGAAAGCAACGTCACCACGGTCATCTCGACCGCCGGTCCGGCCGAGACAAACGGCGTCGAAATTCGCGCCGCGGGAGCCGATCCGGACGCGCACAACGAATGGACGTGGGTCCTGGCCCTCTTGGCGCTTGGGTTTGTCTTGGCGGATGTCTGGTACGTGACGCGAAGACCACGCCAAGCAAGTCTCGAACCGGCCGTGCCGCGTAAACCTCCTGCACCCGAAAGGAGGGCGGCATGATCCCGACAAACGTTCGTCCTTACATACCGTTTGTCGTCGTCGCTCTCTTCGTCGTGAGCGTCTCTCTGTTGTTCCGATGGATATCGCGGCAAGGCGATTTACGTCGGCGTCCCATTCTGCTCACCGCGATGCTCCTCGGCGCGTTGCCCGCGCTGTACATCGGGCTCGTTTGGACGACGCTCGTTCCGGGCGGATATCTGCGTTTGGCCCGCCCGTGGATGACACTCGTGGGCCTGGCCGCGATGGCTTTCGTCGCGCATCGATTGGGCACCGGGTTTGTCAACCAAGGACCGTGGCGGACTCGGTTGACCGACGCGCTCGCGCAGCTGGCCACGTTTGTCGCGGCACTCGCCGCATCCGGACCGGAGATCGGCCGACCCCTCGATCGCCTCACGGTGCTCGTGGCGATTGATCGCAGTCGTTCGATCGATTTGGTTCCCAACGCGGAACAACGCATCAAGCAAGAGTTGTCGGTGGCCGAGCTTGGGATGCGGGACGAAGACCGCATCGGAACGATCATTTTCGGCGCGGATGCCGCGACCGAAGATCCTCCGCGACCCAAGTCGGATTTGCCCGCGCCGCAACGTGTGTCGGTTGGTCGAGATGGAACGGACCTCGGCGCCGCGATTCGTCGAGGTTTGGCCGAAGTTCCCGCCGACAGCGCGGCGCGCATCGTTCTCGTGTCCGACGGCGTGGCCACGCGCGGCGATACGATGTCGGCCGCTGCCGCCGCAGTTGCGGCCGAAATTCCCGTCGATGTCGTCACGCTCGAACAACGAAGCATTCCGGACATTCGTGTCGTTGCGCTTCGTGCGCCCACGCGTGCGGACGAAGGCGAACCCATCGATCTCCGCCTCGTGACCTCGTCACCGAGCGCCGCGCCGATCGAAGTTCGTCTGTTTCGCGATGGCGAACTGATTGCCCGAGCCGGGGCAAAAATCGCCTCCGGCGAAGACGTTTTGCGGATCCGTGAAAAGGCTCCCGGACCTGGGTTTCATCGTTACGACGTCGAAATATCCGCCGCAGATCCGGCGCTCGATCAATCCGCAGAAGACAACTCCGGCACCGCGTTCATGCGTGTGCGAGGTCAAGCGTCCGCGCTCGTCATCGACGGCGATAAAGGCAAGACCGCGTTCGTTGCTCGCGCGCTGCAAAATACGGCGTTTCAAGTCACGGAAGGCAGCACGAGCAGCGTGCCTGCGGACCTCGCGGGACTCGTCGGTTACGACGTGCTCGTGCTCGGCGACGTGCGCGCTTCCGATCTTTCACCCGCGCAGATGGAAGCGATCGCGAGCTACGTGCGCGATCTCGGTGGTGGACTGCTGCTCATGGGCGGCGATCGCAGCATGGGTCCGGGAGGTTTTTCTCGTACACCCATCGAAGAGATCTCCCCGGTTTCGTTTGACCTCAAACAAGATCGTCGACGCGGCAGTTTGGCCGAAGTGATCGGCATCGATATTTCGGGATCGATGGGCGCATCGGCTGGAGGACACACGAAGCTCGAGCTGGCGAACGAAGCTGCGGCGCGAAGTGCGGCGCTTTTGGGAGCTGGCGATCGGCTGGGCGTGGAGCACGTCGACACCGTGGTCAATTGGAGCGTTCCGCTCGGGCCGGTGATCGACAAAGGCAGGATTGACAAAGCGATTCGCGGCGTCGGCGTCGGCGGTGGGGGCATCCTCGTCGACATCACGCTCGAGGCCGGTTACGCGGCGCTGGCGAAAGAAACGGTGAACTTGAAGCACATGCTTCTGTTCGCGGACGGATCGGACGCGGAGCAAATGGGGCCGTGTCGCACGATGGTGTCGAATGCGCTTCGTGCGGGGATCACGACGAGCGTCGTGGCATTGGGCAACGGGGGCGACGTACCCGAGCTCGAAGTGTTGTCGCGTCTTGGCGGCGGCCGGTTTTACCTGATCGAAGACGCGAATCGTTTGCCCGCGGTTTTCACACAAGAAACGATCCTCGCGGCGCGCAGCGCGCTCGTCGAAAAGGAGTTCTCGGTGGGTCGTGGTGCACCGTCGTCGATTCTCGGTGGTGTCGCCTTGGCCGAAGCGCCGGCGTTGCTTGGGTACGTCGTGACAATCCCGAAAGGTCGCGCGAGCACGCTGATCACGGGCCCCGACGGTGACCCGATTCTCTCCGTGTGGTCGGCCGGCGTGGGTCGAGCCGCAGCATTTACGAGCGACTTGAAGGATCGTTGGGGCGTACGCTGGACCGAATGGCCCGGTGCCGCTCGGCTCGTTGCGCAGCTTGGCCGCGACATCACGCGCAAGGGCGAAGACGGGCGAGTGCGCGTGGAAGCCGATGCCTCCGGCGGCGAGCTGCACGTGCGAGCGACGGTGATCGGTGACGACGGCCGGGCGCAATCGTTTCGTCGTTTGATGGTGCGCGTGGCCGGTCCCGATGGTTTTTCTCGAGAAACAGCTCTCGAAGCGACCGGGGCCGGTTCTTACGCGGCGTCGATCGGTTTGTCTCGGCCGGGTACGTACATCGCGATCGCCAAGGACGAGCAATCCGGCGACGTGGTGGGTACGGCGGGTGCGGCGCTGACGGCCGGCGAGGAACTGCGTCCGACGGGAAGTGATCGGGCGTTGCTTGGACGCATCGCCGACATGACGGGCGGGCGAAGGCGCGACACGTTGGCGGGTATTTTCGGCGATCGTGCGTCCCGACGATTTGCTTACCAAGACATCACGGCGCTGCTCATCATCTGCGCCGGTTTTTCCCTGCTGTTTGCCGTGGCCGCACGTAGGTTTGCCATTCCGGAACCCGTGCTCGAGTTCTTCAAGAAGACCCGCGCGGCCTTCAAACCTGCACAACACGCCGAGGCAGCCGTTACGGACGCTCGATCGCCCGACGCCGTCGTCGGGGCCTTGCTGCAAGCCAAAGAGCGCGCCGCACGTGAACGGGCTGTCGAAGCTCGGCCGGTCACGCCGCCCCCCGTCGCGTCTCCCGGAGCCGCTCCTATTCGAGTTCCCGCGCCCGGCACACGCGTGCCGAATCCCGCCACGCCTCAAACGACCGCGCACACGCCGAGAACCACTTCTACGCCCGCACAGGCTTCACCAGGTTCGCCCGCCACACCGGCACCTCGAGCGCTGACAGCCGCCGAGATTCTGTTGGCGCGGCGTAAAGGGCCTCCGCGATCCTGATCATTGGAACGCAAACTAATTCGCGATCGACGTGCGATACGCTTGTGTCCAAGCCTTTCGGCCGTCGGGCAGCGTGATGCGTGCGCGCACGTAACGCTCGGTGCCCAGCAACGCGTACGTCGTTTCCCGGTCTTTGCCCGGGTCTTTCTTGCCAAACACCTTGCCGCCGTCGCCGATGAATTCGACGATCGCTCCGTCTTCTTTGGGCCAGACACTGAAGCTGTCGGCGGTGATGCGAATGCGGCTCAAGCTTGCGCCGGATGACGCGTACAGTTGTTTGGTACGCAAAGCTTCGCAGATGGCGTTGCGATCGGTTGTCGGTACGAACACCTCGACCCATCCCATGCCGGGTTTGGCGGGGTTGGTCGTATTGGTTTTGTCGGTGTTGAAGTAGTGCGCATCGTCCACGGCGACGCCGCCGATGTTCTCCCCCTGATCGAGCAGTGACTCCCAGATGGCTTCTTGCGAGGGATGAGATGCATCTCCGCCGTGAGGCACATGCGGATGACTGCTGTAGATCTCGAGTAGCTCGGCGCCTTTGGCATTGTGAATGTCGTCGGCCGTGAGGGCCCAATCGAAATTCGGATGGTTGATCAGAGCGATGCCATTTTGCGCGTGCACGTATTCGATGGCGTGAACGAGCGCCGAACGCACGGAGGGATGTTTGCCTCCGCCGATGGTTTTCTTTGTGCACAAACCATTCACGTGGACGCGCGTGCGTTGCACGGTCATGGTCAGCTCTTCGCCCGCGATGATGACGAATGACTGCTTTTCCAGCGCTTTGAACGTCTGCGGGCTGGCGCGAGTGTTGTGGTCGGTCAGCGCGACGAACGCAAAACCGTGATTGCGGTACCACGTGTACACATCGCGCGGATGACGATCCCCGTCGCTCCAATTGCTGTGGGTATGAATGTTTCCGCGTTGAAACGTCGAGATGTCGAGCGTCGTTTCGAAGGTTCGTCGCGTCGTAACAGGGGGCAGCGGCAGGTTGACGGGCGTGGGCGAAGCTTCGGGCGGCGCAACGGGTCGGGGTGAACGTCGACCAACGACGACGGCCGCGATCGTTACGAGAACGATGGCCCCGATCGCTGCGCCGACGATCCCTCGCGTTCCGATCTGCTGCAAGAGCGTTCGCTCGCCGTTCACATCACCTCGGTGGCGCTTTTCGATTTGGGGCGTAGAGCGCCGTAGCCCAAATGTTCGTTATGACGAACTTTGCTGTACGGGCTCCATGACCCGAAGATCTTACCCCCGACGCGTCGTTTTGCGTTCAGTTGTCGAGCATCAAGCGAGCTTTGACGGAGACTTTGAGTCCATCCGGGGGCCAAGCCAGGAAGTTCGGGTTGGTTTGTCCGGTCCATTCGAGGCGGACTTTGTGACCGTCTTCGAAGAAGGGGCGGACGTCGTCTTCGTAGAGCAAGTCGAGGATGACGTTGGGTTCACCTTCGGGAAACGGCGCTTGTTTGACGATTTTCGTGCGTTCTTTGCTCGTCACGGCTTCTCCGAGCACGGACGACAGAAACGTCAAATCTTTGCCTGGAGGCTGGACGTCCAGACGAACGAATCCGAGGTGCGCGCTTCCGTACGAGTTCACGTCGTTGTCGAGCGTGATCTCGTTCCACCAGAAGAACGTCCCATCGATGTTGGGCGACACGGTGAAGTCGGCGTCGACGTCGTATTCACTGACGACCGACGAACAACCAAACGATCCGACCGTGAGCGTAAGTGCCAGGAAGAACGGGGCGCATCGTGAAGCGCGTGTATGTACTGAACGTGGGTCGAGCATCTTTTCAGCGTAGCACGTGACGCGGCACGATCTTGGCTCGCGAGTTCGACCCAAGGCCGCATCGGGACGTGCATCCAAGGCTCGTCTACGCGGGCGGAGGAAGACTTCGTCGAGCGGGGCTTTGGACAACAAGGAGTCGTCGTCGATGGCCACGATGCGGAAGGGCTCCCTTCTCTTTTCGTTGAAGCACGGATCTGGCGGCGAAAAAACGCGCGTCACGACAACCGAAATCGAAAGGGCGATCGAAGAAGCGCGTCGCTCGACCATCGAAGCTGCTTTGGCGCGAACGCGGGCGATCGCCGAACGCCGAGCCCGCGACGAAGCCGATCGTCGCGCAGAACGGATTCAGGCGGAAACGGCCTACATCGTGGCGATTGAACGGGTGCGAGCCGAAGCGGAGATGGCCGCGCGTATCGAAGCTTCACGAATCGCTCTCGAACACGAACGTGCCCTCGCTTCGATCACCGCGGACGTACAGAAGCAGCGGCTTGCTCGGGCCGTGCGCATCGGGATCGTCGGTCCCGTGCTGCTGTTCATCGCGACGATGGGGATCTATTTCGGTAAAGTAAAACCTGACGCCGAAGCCCGGATGCTCAGTCAACAAGCCGATATTGCCCGATGGAACGACGAAGTTCGACAGCTGCGCGAACAAGTCGCCGCTCGGGATGCTCGCATTCGCGATGCGGAACGCGTCCTCGCGGGCATTCATGCTCGCGCCAAACGCACGGACGACGGCCGCGAAGGTCGCTGAGACAAACCACCTCGAATCATTCGTGCTCAAACAATCATTCGCCGGGACAAACCCACCGTCCTCGGTGTTGTATTCGTGCGTGCCGTCTTGTGTTGCTCGTGTGGTCAACCACAAGCACGCGCGGGTGGCAGAGGAAAAAAGGCAGCGTCGGCGAGTGCCTGGAACGGGGGAGCAACGGGACGGTTGCGTTCTTGCTATGACCCGAGCGTTCTGATAACTGATATTCGGCCTGGTCACAGTGGCCGGCAGGTGGATCTACGCAGTTTCAAGCTGCATTGGTTGAGCGCGTTAGCCTGGGCAACGGGATAGCGACGATCCTCTTTTAGGCTCGACGACGCATTCGTTCGGAACGATGCCTCGAGCGCGTGGTTTTGCCATCCGAACATGAACCCGCCGGTAACCCTCTACGATAAAGTCATCGCCGCCAGCGGACTTTCCGAGGTGTTTGCGCGCGGGACGATCAAGCGCGCGTGTTCACGTGTCGGGGTCAACGCCGAGACCATGACTCCGTCCGAGCTCGGACGGGCGTTGCCCTCGATCGAACAAGCGCTCGCCGTGTTTCTTCCGGCCGATCAAAAAGACTCGCGAATGCAGGCGATCAAAGCCTTGTCGCGCGGCTGAGCAACCGCGCATGATCGGTCGATCAGCCTGGAAGAATCCGATGACTCGAAAGGGCTCGTCGGTGATGCATCGAAACGATCGACATCAGCCCGTGTGCACCGTCATCACCGGAATCGGCGTACGACGCACGACGCTCTCCGCCACGCTGCCCAGGATGGTTCGTCCAAGCAAACTTCGCCCGTGCGTCCCCATCACGATCAGATCCGCACCTACCTCGATCGCGGCTTTGCAAATTTCTTCGGCGGTTCGGCCTTCACGCACATGCGGCGAAATGACGATGCCGGGGTTGTGGAGTTTGGCGATGTAGGTCTCGAGGTGCTCTCGAGCGCTCTTTTGAAGGCCGGCCATGACTTCAGGTGACGGTACATAAGACCCGTCGGGAAAGTTGTACGTCGGCAAGCTGTACACATGCAGCAACGTGACGGCTGCTTCGAGCGGCTTTGCCAGCGCCAGCGCTTGATCGACCGCGTGCGTGGATGTGTCGTCCAAATCGACGGGAACGAGAATGTGGCGAAACGGCATCACGACCTCGTTGGCGAATGCGCGAATATCACTCGCCCCTTCGCGATACCACGCAGGCTCCGTCTTTGGCACGTCCCATCGTGCCTTCGCGCGAAGTTTGTCGAAAAGATCATCGGGACCATTGAACGATTGAACGATTGTCGGTCGCGCGGATACCTCACGCATCGTGAAGGCGAGTCGCGGGGACTCGAGCGCCGAGCCGTCCGGATCTCGTCTCCGAGTCGCGTGACGTCGTTCTGTTTCGAGCGCGAAACCATGGAGCGGCTTGCAAAGTCGAGATCGATGGGTAATCGTTTCTGATTTTCACGCGCAATCGACTTGCGCAAAACAGGCCGGGGCGTTAGCCTGCATCTGCCCTAGGCTCGTTCGTCGTCGTACTCGAACACCCGCCCCCTTCGCGGCTACTCGAACTGTATCGGCTGACGGTCGCTCGTCTGTGGTCTCGAAGCGATCCGATGCACGGCCCGGAGAGCGTTCGAAGCAGGTCAAGCAGAGGCGCGTGCATCGGGTGGTTCGAGGATGAGTAAGCGACTGTACGTGGGCAATTTGGCCTTCCATTCGACCGAAGACAGCGTGCGCAACGCTTTCCAAAGTGCCGGAGTGGAAGTCATTGGTGTCCAAGTCATGACCGATCGAGTGACCGGGCAATCTCGCGGGTTCGGGTTCGTGGATGTGGCGGGGGACAAAGAAGCTCAAGCAGCGATCGATGCGTTGCACGGCAAGCAACTCGACGGCCGCTCGTTGACTGTCAACGAAGCCCGTGAGCGCACGCCGGGTGGCGGCGGTGGTGGTGGTGGTGGCTTCCGTGGAGGTGGCGGAGGCATGGGTGGCGGCGGCGGTGGCGGCTATGGCGGCGGCGGCGGCGGCGGTGGCGATCGTCGCGGCGGCGGCGGCGGCCGTGGCGGCGGCGGCGGTGGTGGTCGTGGCGGTGGCGGCGGCGGCCGTGATCGTCGTGGCGGCCGAGATCGCGATCGTGGTGATCGCGGCGATCGCGGCGGCTGGTGATCCTTCGTTCGCCGGCGACGAGCTCTCTTGTCGCCGACGTGACCCAACAAAGAAAAACGCCCCGAACATTCGGGGCGTTTTTCTTTTGTCGTCAAACGATTCGTTTCAACGCTTGTACACGTTGCGGCCCGCAAACACCTGGCCCGAACCAAGCTCGAACGCGATACGCAAGAGCTGGTTGTACTTCGCAATGCGATCCGAACGCGACGCCGAACCCGTCTTGATCTGCCCCGCGTTTGTCGCGACAGCCAAGTCCGCAATGAACGTGTCTTCCGTTTCACCCGAACGATGCGAAATGATCGACCGATACCCGCCTTCGCTCGCCGTGCGAATGCAATCGAGCGTCTCGGTCACCGTGCCGATTTGATTCAGCTTGATCAAGATCGCGTTCGCAATGCCTTGGGACATCCCGCGAGCCAGTCGTTCAGGGTTTGTCACGAACAGATCGTCGCCGACCAGCTGCACCTTCTTGCCCAAACGCTCCGAGATGAGTTTCCAGCCTTTTTCATCGTTTTCCGCGCAGCCGTCTTCGATCGACACGATCGGATAACGTTTGGCGTAGTCCTCGTAGATCGACACGAGTTCGTCCGGGCTCTTCGGTCCCTTGTCGAAGGTGTACACGCCCTGTTCCGCATCGAAAAACTCGCTCATGGCACAATCGAGCGCCAAACCGATGTCTTCGCCCGGCTTGTAACCGGCCGCTTCGATCGCGCGCATGACTTCCGTCAACGCCGATTCGTTTGTCGGAAGGCGCGGGGCAAAACCCCCTTCATCACCGACCGCCGTTACATGACCGGCTTTCTTCAAGATCGACTTCAACGTGTGAAACACCTCGACGCCCATGCGCAACGCGTCCGCGTACGAAGCTCCGCCGTACGGCACGATCATGAACTCTTGGATTTCCAAACCGTTGTCCGCGTGCACGCCGCCGTTCAGGATGTTCATGAGCGGCGTGGGAAGAACGCGCGCCGATGCTCCGCCGAGGTATCGCCAAAGCGGCAGATCCACCGTGTCCGCAGCGGCTCGAGCTACGGCCATCGACACGGCGAGGATCGCATTTGCGCCGAGTGTGCCTTTGTTGGGTGAGCCGTCCGTTTCACAGAGCACGCGATCGATTTCGGGTTGATCGAGCGCATCCATGCCGACGATTGCGGGACCGAGGCGCGTTTCGACGTTGTGCACGGCCTTTTGCACGCCTTTGCCCACGTAGCGGCGTTTGTCCCCGTCACGAAGCTCCACCGCTTCGTACATCCCCGTCGACGCGCCACTCGGCACGGCTGCTCGTCCGTGGCCTTCGGACGTGAACACTTCCACTTCCACCGTGGGATTGCCTCGTGAATCGAGGACTTCACGCGCGATGACGCTTTCGATTTCCGACATGAGTTGCTCCTTCGACAAAATTGCGGCGCCTATCGGCCCGGCCGCAGCGCGCGCAGCATACTCGGTCGAAGCCTTCAAGGAGATCCCTTTCTCCTTTGCCCGCGACTCCGCTATGCTCCGCGGCCACCGTGGAACGTTCGATAGGTGTGTACGGCGAAGAGCTGCTGCTCTGGATCTGTGCGGTGCGACAATCGCCGCATCGTCCGCCCCCCGAGCATTTGTTGCAACAAGCCAACAACATGCTGAACGACTTGAAGAGCGCGAAGGTGACGGACGAACTGCCCGTCGTTTCCGCGGATGACGGTCAGTTTGCCATCGCGGCGCTCATCGACGAAATCGCCATGGGTTTTCCCGAGGCGCGTCCGCTTTGGACGCAGTATTCGCTCCAAGCGATGCGTTGGCACACGACAAACGCCGGTGTCGAATTTTACCAGCGGCTCGATCGGGTCAAGCAAGGCCCGCGAAATGTTTTGGCCACGTACTATGTCGTGTTGGGCCTTGGTTTCCTGGGACGTTTCGGTTTGCCCGGTGCAGTCGGCTACGGCGCGACGCAAACGCGGATCGACATCGCGCGTATCTTGGGCGTCGACCCGGATCGTGATTGGCACGCCGGAGCGCTTCGTCCGGTGCGGGAAGAAGCCGTGACGCCGATCGCGCTGCAAGTGCCGTGGTACAAGTCCGTGTGGATGGGCCGCGGGATCGGTCTTTTGATGCTGCTTTTCGGCGTGGCGCTTCTTTTGTCGGCGCTTCTGCGGGGGTCCTGATGGCCAAAGTGGTCGGGCCTTTGACGGCGGAAATCGAAGGGATGCTCGCGGCGGTCGCGCGCAAACATCCCGACAAGAAGCCTCCTTATCAAGTCCCCGTGTACTTGGTCGTGGGTGATCCGGGATCGGGTCGATCGACGGCGATTCGTTCGCAAATGGTCACGTGGTCCTCCGGCGACGGACCTCTTCCGCCTTCGACATCGACGCCATTTTGCACGTATTGGATGGCCGACGAGGCGGTGTTCGTCGAACCCGAAGCGCACATCATGGGACCACGCCGTGATCCAAACATGCTCAAAGAATTGTGCGAAGAATTGATTCGGCAGCGTCCGCGTGAACCGCTCGACGGCATTTTATTGGTGCTCAATGCCACGATGTTTGCCGATGCGGATGAAACGCAAGTGCAAGCGTACGCCAAAACATTTCGCGACGTGCTCGTGGAAATCGGCAGCCATTTGGGCGTCGATGTGCCCATTTACGTATTTCTGACGCGATTCGATACGATTTGGGGATTTGCCGACGTCTTTCAATGGACGGCCGAGCGTACGCGCGAAGATCCCTGGGGTTTTACATTACCGCAAGAAACGGCCCCGGCCGAAGCGCTTCCGCGAATCAAAGAAGAACTCGACGGTCTCGGCGCGCGTTTCGAAATGTTTTGCTTTGCCAAACTCTCCGGTGAAGAACCGGTCGAAACGCGAATTCGGGCCTATCAGCACCTCGTCGAAGTGCGTGAATTCCTCGACCGCGTGCGCGTTCTTTTCGGCGTATTGGCGATGGCCAATGCATTCGAACGCGTACCTTGGTTCCGCGCCATGGCCATTGGCAGCGCGTATCCGGGAACGGGCGATCGTCAACGCGCCGGTGTGGCGCGTTTTCAAAGCCTGGGCCTTTATCCTCCGCCCATGCCTCAAGGAATGCGGCCGGGCGGATTGCCCATTCACGCGCTGGTCAAGACGGTCGTTTTACCGGAAAAAGATCTCGTCCCATTACGTGTGCGCTGGCGCGACGATGTTTGGTTCTGGGTCATGGCCGGGGCCGCCGCGCTCGTCTGGGTCATCGCCATCATCGTTGCCGCGACACGCTGATCGATTCCTTCCATTCTCGCGCAAAATCCTCCCGAGCCGGATGTTTCTTGACGTTTTCGCCGTACGCGCGATGATGTCTCGGCGTGAACGATTTGGATTTTGGAATCAACGCCTCGGGCAAACTGCGCGCTTTGCTGATGGTCTTGCTCGCCGTCTTCATGACCGCCATTGGAGTCGGCATTCTCGGCGCACCGATGAACATGAAGCCCATTCTGGCGATTCTGCTCAAGGCGTTCATTGCGCTCGTCTTCGGAGGCATTGCGGCATTTTGCGTCTTGGGTGCGGTTAGGACGATTTGGGGTAATCCCGGACTTCCGTCCGAACTTTATGCTCGCTGTTTGACCTGCGGTGAACATACGCCGCATGATTTGGTTTGTCCGGTATGTGCCGAACCTCCACAAGATCGTTCGGCGGTCATTCGTGTCAATTCCGATGATTTGCTGGGTCAATTCTTCGGGTCGCTCATTTTGACCGGCGTGGGATGTCTCGGCCTTTTTATCATGATTGGCCCGTACCTCGACGGGGAACGTCGTTTATGGGCTTTGATCGCATTTTTCGCGCTCGGCCTTTTGATGTTTGTCGTGGGCATGGTCGGTTTTTGGGGATTCGTTTTGGCGCTTTGGAACGGCGTCAAAAAATCCCGCGACGTTTCATTTACCTGTCACGGGCCGGATCGTTTTACCCAGGGCAACGGCAAACTCGCTTGGAGCCGGGTTCTTTTCCTCCAAGGCAAAGGACAAGTCTCGGCGCCTCCGGCTGCGATCGGCCGTCCCGAAGGCGGTTATCGCGTATCGGTCGGCGATATGGGTTTGGCCGAAGCGATCGCCACGTTCGACGCCGCCGGATTCATCGAAATGGTCGATCTGACGATCTACGATTGGTGTGCCGGTGATGCGTCGGGAAAAACGAGTTCCCGTAATCCTGAATTCAAGCGTGCCGTCGATCGACGCATCATCGTGAAATTGTCCACGCTCGGATTTCCCGCCGACGACGATGATGACGATGTCGAGCGAGTCATTCCGGAGGTTCCTTCCGAAAAAACCGAACCTCGCGATGAAGCCATCGGGCGGTATTTGATCCGGTATTTGAGTCAGCCGCAATCGCTTGTCGAATTCAAGAATCGCCTCGATGCCGATCCGGTACATCGCACGCAATTCGAAACACATGCCCGCGTGTTGCGCGATCGCGGAGTCGTCGTCTCCGATGTATTGGTCGAAGCCGTGATCGAAGCCTTGTTACGCCCGGCGTCTCGCACGGGCGGCTGATTTCACCTACTTCTTCGTTTTCGCCAACTCGATCTCCGTCGTCACCCAAGTATCCATATCCTGCTCGGCGTCGAACATACGGAGCACGAACTCGCGACCGTTGATCAAGACAAACGGCGTGCCCGACAGACCCAGTTTGTCGGCTTCATCCATGTCCCGCTTGATGGCCGCTTCGGCGGCGTCGCTCTGCATGTCCGCTTTCACGCGGTCCATGTTCAAGCCCAGGCTCGACGCGAACTCTAGAATCGTTTGTTCTCCAAGGTTTTGCTGATTCTCGAAGAGCAGTCGTTCCAATTCCCAATACTTGCCTTGCAGTTTTGCGGCAAATGCGGCGCGAGCGGCGATCTTCGCGTTCGTGTGGCGCGGCAGCGGGTAGAACTTGTGCACGAGGCGCACGTCTTGGGCGTGAGCTTCTTGGATTTTTTCGACGATCGGCACGATATGTTTGCAATGAGGACACTCGAAGTCCGACCAGATCACGATCGTGACCGGAGCGTTTGTCGGGCCAAGCGACGGTGAGTCGCCGGGGTCGATCGGCTTGGGTTCGGCGAAAAATCGGTGCTCGTACGACTTGCGGATGGTGGGTTTGTCAAAGCCGGCCTTCACGCGTTCGAGGAGAAAATTCGCCGCCGAAGAGCATGCTTTGCAGGCGCGTTTCTCGTTCAAACACACGTCGAGCGTCACGGCTTCGGTGGGACAAGGCGCGAGTGATTCATCTACGAGCCGTTCGTATGTCGCGCGTTCACGCGTCGACAATTCACTGACATCCACCGGGGATTTGTCGGGTGTCGACGACGAACTCGCACCACAACCCGTCATCACGAAGGCCGAAAGAACCAGGGAAACGATTGTCCGGAACGTCACGGGCCGTATCCTACACGCGGCGTTCGCGATGTGCATCGCCTCTCGACGCCAAGCCCCGTCTGATGCTATTCAGGCTTCGAACGTGCTCGACCAACCGTCCACATCAACCGCGACCCCGACGCCGCGCCCCAAGAGCGCACCGGCGACGGATCTCGCAAAAAAACGAGTGCGTTGTCACACGTGCCTCGAGGTGGTCACTCCGGACGGTGAACTGTGTCCCGCTTGTGCCGAGCCGCTCATTGCGACGCGAAGTTTTTTCTTCCGACCGGGTGTTTCAGGGGGCAAACCTCCGACGTGGCTCGCGCTTCACTGGCGACCTCTGGTCATCGTGACGCTGATGGCTTTGGTGTTCGGGACGGGGATTGCCCTGAGAAACCTTGCGCCGACGCCTTTTTCGATGCCGAAAGCGGCGTCCCGCGCGTCCCTTCCCACGACCCCCGCGCCAACGTGTGCGCAGCCGTGCTGGAACGGAGAAGCTTGTCAGCTGGGCCAATGCGTTTGGCAAAAACCCAATGATGTCGGGCATCTCGGAGACCAACCGCTCCTCGCCGGGCCCTTCAATCTGCCGAAAGACGTCTCCGATGCCATCCCGCTCGATGCCGATCGATTCGCGATCGCGCTCCTCACGGGCATGGAGGTCCATGACGCGCGTACGGGCGCAGCGCTGACGCTCGTGAGCGACGCGCCGCAACTTCGCGCCTTGGTTCGTGTGGGCGAACGGCTCTACGGAACATCGCCGCAACGCGTTTACGTCATCGATCCCGCGACGACCGGGTTGCTCAAGACAATCGATCTCGGAGCTCCCGTCGGGCAAGTGTCTGTCGGGGCAAACGGTCGCCGAGCGCTATTGTCGCTGCCCAGTCAACACGCCGTCGCGATCATCGCGACCGAATACGATGCGGAAATCGATCGCATTCACTTCGGCGACGACGCTGTCGGTCCCATGGGCGTCGATGATACGGGCATGCGAGCGCTCACCACGACCGGCCTGGTGCCTCTGCCGGGCTTGCCGAATGTCGCCGGTGGTGTCGTTTATGCCTTCGATCCAAGCCGTCTCGCATCGCAACAGGATCGCGTGCGCACATCGATGGAAGGCAACCCCGTCAGCGTGCTCATGACCCCCGACGGCACGTGGAGTTACGTCGCCCTGCGCGCCGAAAATGCGCTCGTTCCGCTGGAATGGTTGCCTTCCGGAGCGGTTCGTCGAAGCGAACGCATGCCGACGTGTCGTGAGCCGGAGCAAATCGAGCTGGTTCGTCAGGGCCGTAGGGCGCTCGTGCGTTGTCACGAAGGTCGAGCGCTCGAGGTCTTTGATCTGCGCAAAAACGTGGTGATGCGTCGAGTCGCCTTCAACGGACGCGCGACGGATTTGGTCGTTTCGCCGGATGGAGAGATGGCGCTTGTGACCCTGACAAACGATGGTGTCGGAGGCCTGGCGCTCGTGGATTTGCAATCGTACGCGGTGACGGTGTTGCCTTTGTCGGCCGAGCCCACGCGTGTGCGTCTCACGGCGGATGGGCGGATGGCGCTGGTGCTCTCCGACCGCGCCAAAGTCGCTTGGGTGGTTCGATGACCCAGCGTCGAGTGGCCTGTTCGAGGTGTGGAAAGCCGCTCATCGAAGGTGCCCGCAAGTGTCCGCATTGTCGGACGTGGTTGGTCGAGCGTGAAGAATCGCATGCGCCGAAGGTGGTTCTGGCGGGCGTAGCGATTGTCGGGACAATCTTCGCGGTGGCGGTGGGTGATCGTCGTTCACCGGTGCAAGAAGCTCCGCCGCTCACGACGATGACCTTGGACAGCGCGAAACCATCGGCGGCAGCAGCTGTTCCCGAGGCTCCGCGTCCGGCATCGATCGGTCCGGAGATCGAGCCCGAGCCCGAACCGCCTCCTCCGGCCGATCCGAAAAAATTGTGGCGAACGCGCGAGATTTCGATCGGTGACGTGCATCCGCTCGACGTCGTGTTTCATCCGAAAGGCACGAGCGTGTACGTCAGCGCCGACGATGCGACGTTGCGCGAATACAGCCTGAAAACAGGCGAAATGATCCACAAGGCTTCGATGCCGGCGCAAGGCGATGAAATTCGTCTCGTCTTCGATCGCTACGTCGCGGTGCTGCGCCATCAAGATGCGGGGCGAATCCCGGTGATGGACACGAGCGCTTGGGATCGGGATCCCATCTTGCTCGACGTGGGCCGTTCGCCCGGTGAAATCATTCCGTTGCCTGATGGACGAACGGTTCTCGCGGCGACGATCGACGGCAAACGTCTCGTGCGTTTTGATCTCCCAACCGGCGACCGTATCGCGGACATGACGCTCCCGCACGCAACGGGCCAGCTGTTCCTCGTGCGTGCCGAGGATCGCCCGTATGTCGCGGCGATGGGTGCGCTTTCGCATGGGGGACGAGCGGCGGGGGCGTGGGTCGATTTGTTCGATCCCACCGAGCAGCCTTTCGGGGCGACGCGTCGAAGCATTTATGTCGGGCGTGAGCCGCGGATCGGGGCGGTTTCGCGTAAAGGCGAAGTGCTGTTTTTCCCGGACCGAGTGTCCAATCGGGCCGTGGCTTTGATCGTCGCGGGCACCACGACCCTTCGTTCGACGGCGGTTGGAGCAAGTCCCGAGCAAGGGTTTTTCATGAACGACGATCGTCATGGCGTAACCCTCGACAGCAAGGCCCGAACCGTATCCGTCGTTGATTTGGCCACGATGAAGGTCGAAACGACGTTGATGCTCGACGGGGTTCCTTCGACCGGCGCGGTTTCTCCGGACGGACGGACGTTATTCGTTTCTTTGGGTGGATCCGAATGGCCTCCCAAAGGCCGTGGACTTTCGGTGATTGCGGGTGATCCACCGCGCGTCGTGACGACGCTCGAGACCGACGAAGGGGTCAGTGCCGTCGATGTTTCCCGAGATAACGCGCGGGCGGCGGTTGCCTCGTATTACGGCAAATCCATTTTCATCATCGAGCAATAAACGGGTTTTTCCCGAATCGAGCTCGGGTGCGTTCGGCATTGTCTTTGCTGCGTCCGGCGGCCGGAGGTCGTCGTGTTGTTCCTACGCACCAGCCTTGCAGTGTTCGTACTTGCTTCGCTTTCGTTTGTCGGATGCAAGTTCACCCAGACAAACGAAGCTGAACCATCCAAAGCTCGCGGTCCGATTCCCGACATTCAAGCCAATCCACCGGTTTCTTCGGTGCCTTCGTATTTCATTGCGCGACGGGATACTCGGCGTTGTGCATTTCCCACGTGCGGCGGGGTTTTCGTCGCGGCCGTGAATCAATCGGTCACGAGGTGTGCCCGCGGATCTTATGCGAAAGAATGCTACGTGCCCACGCTCGATTACACGGCGTACGAAGCATCCGTCGATGCGGAGCCGATTGTCCAGGGCGGTTTGGATATCAACTTCGACACCACGCGGGTGGTTTTACTGGGTACGATTCGACCGACCCTTCAAGGGATGGGGACGTTGCGTGTGCAAATGGCGTGGGTGGCGAACGAAACGCACCAAATTACGGGCAGTTTCTATGACGCTCGCGTCAACGGCATCGTTTGCATTGCGGCGCCGTGCCCGAGTTACGACCAAGAACTCCTCAATCGCGGCTCGGTGATGCCATTTCATGGTTTCGACTTCGCCGCCGTGCCCGAGCATGCGAGTGACGGCACGTATACGACGCCGGCGTTGAATTCGACCGAAGGTTTGGTCGTTGCGGGAGAAAACGTCATCGAGGAAGCTGCGGGACCTGCGGGGCAGGGGACGTTTTTGCAGGCTTCGCAAGTGTTCATTCCGGTGAATGGGATGGCGCTGGGACGGAACGATGCGCCGGTGAACGAACCGCCGCAACCTTCTCGCGCGGAATGACGCAACTCGAAATAGAAATTCCCGCGGTTTCGCCGCATCGCGTCGGTCGAGAATGCTTGCGCAATGCCATTTTTTTTGAGAAATTGCATTCGTGCCTTGCGCGCCGATCACCACCCAGCGACTGCGAATGATCCCCATGACGCTGAAGATCGTCGAGGCTGTGCTCGATGGACGTCGTGAGGACACGGAAGTGCTCATTGGGGCGCGAATGCCTGCGACATGGCCGGGCCGGGCGCTCGTGGAGCGGGCTTTTCTTGCGCGGCTCGACGAAATTCGCGCCAACCCCGACCATCGTTTGTGGGGCGATCGAGTCGCGGTGACGCGTGATTCCGACCCTCGGGTCATTGGCAGCGTGATTTTTCACGGCGGTCCGGATCATCGGGGTGCGGTGGAAGTCGCCTACGGCATCGAAGAAGAATCGCAGCGACAAGGGTTTGGCCACGAAGCGGTACATGCCGCGGTATTGTGGGCATTTGGTGAACCAGACGTGCACATCGTGCGCGCTTCCACGTTCACTTGGCACTCGGCATCTCGGCGAATCCTCGAAAAAATAGGTTTTCGTGTCGTGGGCACGGCCGATGACATCCTTGGCGAAATGCTCGAATATGAAGTCACGCGCCCGCAATTTGTGTCCTAGGTCGCGCAGGCACCTCGATTGATTTCACGTGGCAAAGTCGTTGTCTGCTGGTTTTTCGCGTTCGGCTTGGAGTAAGCTCGGACAAAGCGGGACGAGCATGCCGAGTGAACATCGATTTGGGCAACGTGGTGGGACGTGGTTGATTGCAACCTTGGCGGCGATGGCGTGCCTTGGAACTGCGGGAATTTCGTGGGCTCAGGTTGCGCCGGACGAACCTCCGCCCCCACCTGAAGGCATCGAGCCGAGCGAAGTTGCGGTGGATCCGACGCCGCTCGATCCGTCGCCTCCGCCGGTGTACACGCCTCCGCCTCCGCCGGTGTACATGCCGCCGCCTCCGCCGCCATACGTTCCGCCGCCGATTCCGCAGAAGCCCGACCACCGATATTTTTTGCAGGTGGGTATTTTTCCCGAAGCGGAACGATTTGCGGGCTTGCTTCAGTTTGGCCTGGTCGAACCAAAAGCGCAGAAGATCTTCGCGCCATTGCAATTGGGGCTGTTGGGGGCCGAAGCCCGCGAGTTCTCCGGATTGGCGCAAGTCGGCTTGATTCGCACGGAGACAAAACACGTTTTTCGTGGCGGAATGCAAGTAACGCTCGGCCGCAACCTCGTCGATGAATATTACGGCGGCGTGCAGTTTGCCGTGTATCGTAATGCCGCGTCGGATATTTTTGCCGGCGTCGCTCAGATCGGGTTGATTCGAAACGACACGAAGCGATTTGCCGGTTTATTGCAATTGGGTGCGCGCAACAGCGCCGACGCATTCATCGGCGCTCTGCAGATGGGCGCGTACAACGTCGTCGGCAATGGCTTCGAATACAACGAAGACGATTACGATTATGGTGGACGACGAGGTGGTGGGTTCGTCGGTGGCGTGCAATTAGGCGCGTACAACAAGATCGAACAGGGCAACTTCAACGGCCTCATGCAGCTCGGCGGAGGCAACAACATTGCACACGGCGCATTTCGAGGGGTTGTGCAGGCCGGGCTGCTCAATGGGGTCGAGCATGGATTCAATGGTTTGGCGCAAATAGGTTTGGCCAGTTATGCCGGCAATGGTTTTCGCGGTTTTGGTCAATTCGGCGTGCTCAACATGAGCGAAGACGATTTTTACGGCGTGGCCCAGGTCGGCGCGGTCAATCTCGTTTTGGATGACAGCTTCAAGGGATTCGGGCAATTCGGGGCCGTCAACTTCGTCGAAGAGGAATTCAACGGTGTCGCTCAAATCGGCGGACTTGCCAATTGGGTTCACGACAGTTTCAATGGCGTCGTGCAAATGGGCGGCGTGTTCAATTACGTGCGTGACGACTTCAACGGCGTGTTTCAGCTTGGGGCCTTCAACTTCGTCAAAGAAGATTTCTCCGGCGTGGCGCAAATCGGCGCGGCCAATTTCACCAATGACGAACACATCGGCGCACAGCTCGGCGTTTTCAATTATGTCGACGACCAACTGTACGGCTTGCAAGCCGGTGTCGTGTCCATCGCGGAAGAAGCCGAAGGCGCGCAGCTCGGCGCGGTTAACTACACCGACCGTCTCAAGGGCCTGCATCTCGGCATTTACAATGAAGCTCGGCAAATGAAAGGCGTTCAAATCGGCCTCATCAATCGCACGGGACGTCTGCGCGGCGTGCAGCTCGGCTTGGTCAACCTCTCCAAACACGGAGGGTTTCCGTTTTTCCCCATTCTCAATGTGGGATTGTGAAGACGAAAATCAGCGCGTGGCGGTGATTGAATAGGCTTGGTTCACGCACGGCGTTCCAAGTCCTCCGAAGCAGTCGCAATCAGGCCCGACAAACTTCAATTCATACGTGCCCGTCCACGTATTCGCGTTGGTAAAACTGCCCGTCAGGCGATACGTCTCGGCGCATCCGCCCGCAATCGTGGCCTGATTGCTGAAACTGCCCGACGGACACGTCGTGGCATTGCCGATCATCGTCGTGGGATTGGACGGCGACGAAGCGATCGTCGCGCCGTTGTTCGAGAAAATGAACGAATTGACGCTGACGCTCACGAGCCCGAAGCAGCACGTGTAATTCACGGGGGCGCCTTGAATGAGGTACGTTCCATCCGGATCGCACATATTGATTTCGAGCTGGCAGGTCGAGTCGCACCCATCGCCCGAAGTCGTATTGCCGTCGTCGCAATTTTCGCCGATGTCGATGGTATTGTTGCCGCATAAACTGCAGCTCGTCGTATTGAGCGAGCAATTGGCGTTGCAGGTCAACGTGCCGCTGCCGAAGCCTTGCGATTGACAGGTTTTTCCACCCAGATTGCCGCCGTCGCAGGCTTCGCCCGGATCGATTTGCCCGTTGCCGCACAACGTACACCCGCTCGTATTGAGCGAACAATTGGGATTACACGACAACGTTCCTCCGGCAAACCCTTGCGATTGACACGTTTTTCCGCCCAGGTTCATGCCGTCGCACGCTTCACCCGGTTCGATGGCGCCATTGCCGCAGAACGTGCACCCGTTCGTATTGAGCGAACAATTGGGGTTACACGCCAAGGTTCCTCCCGTAAAACCTTGCGATTGACAGGTCTTACCACCGAGGTTCATACCGTCGCACGCTTCACCCGGTTCGATCGTGCCATTACCGCACGGATTGCACGCCGTCGTATTGAACGAACAGGTCGACGTGCAGCTCAAGGTGCCTCCACCATACCCGAGCGAAATGCAGGTTTGTCCGTTCAGGTTCATGCCGTCGCAAGCTTCCGTCCCGTTGATGACGCCATTGCCGCACGGATTGCATCCGGAAGTATCGAGCATACACGTCGGGGAACAGGAAAGTTGTCCGCTCCCGAAACCCTGAGAAATGCACGTTTGCCCCTGGAGATTACCGCCGTCGCACGCTTCACCCATGTCGATGATTTGATTTCCACAGGGATTGCAGTTCGACGTATCGAGCGTGCACATCGCCGTACAAGCCAATTGCCCGCTGCCATATCCCAGCGAAATGCAGCTTTGTCCCGCCAAGTTCGGCCCGTCGCACGATTCGCCGATGTTGATCGTTCCGTTGCCGCACGGATTGCAGTTCGACGTATCGAGCGTACATGCGGCCGTACATCCGAGGTTTCCTCCGCCAAACCCTTCCGTGATGCACGTCTTGTTGTTCAGGTTCATGCCGTCGCAAACTTCGCCCATGTCGATCATTCCATTGCCGCACATACTGCAAGCGGTAAGATCGAAGTAACAATCGGGCGTGCACGTGAGCATTCCGCTGCCGAACCCTTCGGTCACGCAGGTTTTTCCGTCCAAATTCATCCCATCACATTGTTCCGTCGGATCCACGTTGCCATTTCCACATCGGCAAATGCGCAAATCATGTTTGCAATCCGGCGAGCAATCGGGATTGGCGCCGCTCATGGGGAAGCCCAGGCTTTGGCACGTCGCCGTGACGAGCGGATCGCCTTGCGCATCGAAATCGCAATCCTCCCCGAGATCCGTTTGAATCTTCCCGTCACCGCAGGATTTGCACGGCGTCAGGTCGAGCGTGCAATCGGCTTTGCACGAAAGAGGTCCTCCGACAAACCCCAAGTCTTCACAGGTTTTCGTGGTCGCTCCGTCGCACGCTTCGCCGGGATCCTCGACGCCATTGCCGCATTCCGGTTTGGGCGATCCACCCATTCCGCCCATGCCGGACGTCCCTCCGGCCCCGCCGATTCCTCCGGCCCCGCCTTTGCCACCCATACCCGCCGCGCCGCCTTGGCCTCCTGCGGATTCACCGCCTGTACCGGACGAACCATTCCCCGACGTCGACGCGTGCGTCGTGTCCGTACCTTCGGCGCATCCCACCAACGCGATGGATACGCCAAGCAAGGCCGTTGCGAGTAAGCGCATGAGATCCTCCAAATGCAGAGACTACGCGAATCGAAAAAACGTGGCGAGCGGAATGAATGACTTGGCGCCCGGAGCTCTTGTCGACCCAATCGATGCGGCCCGCGACCGACTTGCGCATCGAAAGAAATTCCTCTGTTCGTTCACCCGAATCTCGCGTACGATAATTCAGACTCAGCACAGATCCGTTCCCTCAACGCATTGATGAAGACAATCGCCCGGATCGAGTATCCGTATCCAGGGCAGCATCGGGACAGGAATATGAAGCGCAAGATGAGTACGTTCACGCGTATGCAGCGAGTCGCACCCCCGAGTGGGACGACATCATCCGGATCGACGACGGATGCGCAGCCGACTGCGGAACTTGCGGCGATCGTCGCCGAGCTTTCACCGCACGGTTTGTCGCTCCTGCTCTCCCAAGCGCGAACGTTGCGTGACGAAGAACGGCGTCGCGGTTCCAGGCCTCCGCTGATGACGCTGTCGCTGCGCGAATTCGTGACCCGGGTGCAGGAAGCCGCCGATGGCGCCATCACGGGAACGTTTGGGAACAAAGTGTTTGTCTCGGCGCTCTATCGGTTGTTCGAAGAACGAGGGGAAGCGTCGGGCTGCGGTTTACCGGAATTCAAGGAGCGGCTGCTCACCGCCCATCGCGCCGGGCTTCTGATCCTCGAACGATGCGAAATGCTCGACCGGAACGATGCGACGATGACCAAGTCGGAAGTGAAGTACTTGGGCGCGACGTATCACGTCGTGGTTCGTAAAGGACGAACGTAGCGGGGTGATGGGCATCGGACCAGCTATGTCCTAGGTCCATCGTAATGGGGTTGTTGCGCGAAGTTCCCCTCGCGTACTATCGCCATTGGAGGTCCCAGATGAGTTTTCTCATTGGCGACGGCGGTTGCCGGCGGCTCTCTCGCCGGTTGGATTCCATCACCTTCAACGGCGCATTCCACCGAGCCTGCGCCATACTGCTCATTCTCGTGATCACCACGGCGAGTTGCGCGCCGAATTATGCCGCGATTTATCCGCATTTGACGAAGTTGCGCGTTTGTATGCGTCCTTCGACGGTCGAATTCGACGCCCGAGAATGGGCTTTTGATACGGACACGGGCACGACGGTATCCAGTCATGAACGCGAAGCATTCGAGGCATTCTTGCCGCATGCCGACGTGCTCTACATTTGGGACTTCAATGCGCCCGCCGAAAGCGCTCAATTGTTACCCGAAGGCGAAGCCCGCACGTCATGCGACGGTCCGCATCGGTTATTGCCGCGAGCGCAATACGACGAGACGGAATTGCCGAGTGGTGATTCGAATCCATTGCGAATCGTCGGCGATTTTGGTCCACATACGACGTTTGTCGATGCGATATCCACGAATCCGCAATATGTAGCCATCGACGTGAAAGCGCCGGTGCGCAAAATTCCTGTGATTCATGTTTGCGTCAAGCCGCCGGGCATTGATCAGGAAACGCTCCAATGGGCAGCGACGAAGTCGCAAGAAGGCACGACGTATACGACGAGTATCGAGCAATTTAACAAAGCGATTGCGACGGCGGATCGCATCTTCGTGTACGACGACAATGCTCCGCCGGAGAGCGTATACGAATTCGGTCCGCCTTACGATCAATTGCGTTGCAAGGGCAAACCACCGCCGAAGCCTCGAGAACCCGAAAAGGAATTGGCCAAGCGAAAAGCGACCTTCGAAGAAATGGTCCGTGATGCCTTGGCGCAAAAGAAAGGCGATCACAATCACGAGGGATTGGGGGGTTCGCCCGAGCCGACGTGGTCATCGAGCGCGACGGGAACGGGAAAATCGTTATCGTTTTTCGAGGCTGTCGTTCGGCAGACGTTGATCGCTCAGGGCGTCTTGTCGGGCGATACGTCGGGCAATTTGAAGGATCCGAACGGGCAACGTTATGGCATTCCGTCCGGGAAAAACCCGAACGGTCCGAATTCGTTTTTCCTGCAATTCATGGCCTCGACGTTCATGTTCTTGCCGAAGGCCGTCAAGTCCGGAACGCAACTCATCAAAAAGATTGCTGCAGCGGCCAAGAAAAACGCGATCTTGATCATCGCGCGACCGGATTTTCTTCCCAAACCCATTGTGCAAGGTTTGGTCAAGCGGTATGGTGAAGAAATGGCCGGGTCGCTGGCGAAGATGCAAACGATCATGCCGCATTCGCGGGCGAGTATGTTCACGGAGGGGTGGCGGCATCTGTACCAATCGCATCATATTCTCGAAAAAGCGATGGCAAAGAAGACGTTCAACGTCACGAATCTCGACGATTTGCCGGCGATCATCTTGACGGAGGTCGAACATAAAGCCATTACCAAGAAGCTGAACGATGTCCGAAATGAAATTCTCAAGAAGGCTCAAAAGAAGCTGAACGAGCCGTTGTCTGAGGCTGAACTGTGGGAACTTTACCAAAAAGCGTACGGTAAAGACCATCCCGTATGGATCGAGTCCATTCGAAGCTATTTCGGTAAATGATGGTAACCGCAGACGCGTTGCAAACTCCTCTGCGGATGCAACAAACCCCTGTCGAGAACCTGATTGAACGGTGAGCGCCGTCTATCCCTCGTCTTTCGGGATCCACTTGAGTTCCCCATCAACATACGCCCATTTGTCGGGCCGTTTTGTCTCCTCCACCGTTCCAGACCAGACGAATTCTTCCGGATGCGCAAGTATATAGGCCCGCATCGCCGTATAAATCTGGTCACATCCGTCCCACAACGGACTATCGAGCGCGTCCAGGCCGGCGGTCGACATGTTTTCGAGCGCCTCATTTCGGGCATTGTATTCCAATGAGGGCGGCTCTGGGAATTCATGGATGGCCTGTTGCAAAATGTCCCGCGCTTGCAGAGCGCCGATCATCTCGAGACCCGCAAGAGCATCCGGCCAAACTAATCCTCCGGAATACTGAAAGAAGTATTCATGACCGCCATGACGCACTTCGCTCATGTACAAGTACACCGCGTAAAGCCGACGTTGGCCGATCGAAAATGAGGATAGAACAGCTTCCGCCTCTGCTCCCGTCTGCACACCGAGCATCTTGCATGTGACTGGCTCGACAATGTCTCCCTCGAACGCTGTCTCCAACATCTCACGCGTAATCGTGATTTGTCGGGTTTCGCGAACAACACGTTCCGTCTTTATGAACGCTCGAAACTGGTCAAACCATGCAACCCCATCCGATTCGTCATCATCGTCATCATCATCGTCATCATTGTCATCATTGTCATCAGAAACGTTTGTCATGGTGTACCTTCGTCGTGTCGCGAATATCGTGTGCTCAACGCGGCGCACCATAGATCGTCCAGACAATTTGGGCAAGGACAAAAACACCGACTGACAAACCCAGGGCGCAAATAGGCAACGTTGGAAGCCCAATCATCCCGGCGGGTAAGGGCATTGCCGTTGCCACAAGACCCTTTCCCATGACCCTCGTCACCCCCAAAGTGATGAACATTTTTCGCGAAGCGGGGGTCACGACATTCGAATGGACGCCCATTTTCGTGGAGGACTGAGCCACGTCACCGGCGAGAGGCTTCGATTCGCTCCCAAAAGCAAGCGATCGAACGTAGGCGCAGACTCGATCCACTCGAGGGTGCGATCAATCACGCTTCGGGGTGCATCCCATCCACGAACTCGTGCGATCAATCACGCTTCGGGATGCATACGATCCACGCAGCAGTGCGATGGCATACGCGTTCAGCTGGAGCCGATCCACTCGATGATGCCATCGGACGCACTTCGGGGTGCCTCCGAGCCGCTCAGCCGTGCTTACGCGCACGCTTTGGGGCGCCTTCGATCCACTTGATGGTGCCTTCGGACGTGCTTCGGGGTGAATCAGATGTGCCGGGTCGCACGGCGGAATGCGTGAAGGGCGCATCGCAGGCGGTCGAGGCGCAAGCGATGGCGGAAGGGTCAAGGCACGGTGGGTGTGCCAGGTGATTTGGCTTTACGCTTCACCTCGGCATAAGCTTCAGCAGCATTGGTTTCGAGCAAATCGAAATAGCCGAAGACCTGCGACTCGAGATCCGAAGGCAATGCAGGGTTGATCTTTTGCTCGGCCTTCAAGCTCTTGCGTAGGCGATTGAGCTGCCCGATGGTATCGGACCGCAATGCCGATGCCGCGGCTCGATCCTTTGCATCGGCGCGTTCGCTGAGCAGCGCATCGATTTTTTCCCCGGCTTCCACAAAATCGACCGCCCAATCATAGAGGGTTCCATTGACGACTGGGAAAAGCTCGAGCTTTGGCTTCAATGCCGTCAATCGATCCCGAAGAAGTCGGGCATTGGAAGCTTCCACCGCGTACGTGGCGGACAATGAATCCAATGCGGGAATGAGCTCCCTGCGAATTTCTTTTGCAGCGGCGACGACTTCAGGCCCGGCATTGACATGCCGCAGATAAGCTTCGGTGAGGAAATAAATGCCGCCGCCCAAGCTGTCGTGCAGTGCATCGGCGGTATCCAATTCGTCGGCCAACGGGCGGCCGAGCAATGCCTTGGGCAATGCGGCGATTCTGCCGTGCAGAATGGTCAGCAAAGGAATATTCGCCGCACCATTGGCAAAACTCTGAAGTGCGGGCAGGCGTTTGGACAGGAGGTCTCCAAGTCCAAGGAGGAGGTTTTCGAGGAGAATATGTCGCATGGGCGCCGACGGTAATCGAAGATGCAAACGATGTCAAGCGCAGTTGTGTGCCTGCTTTGCATGAAATGTGGCGCCGTGTGCGCTTTTGAGCAATGATGCCGACGCTGCTTGCACGACGAAAGTCTCAATTCGGGAATGAAAGCCCTTCCGGCTTCAATTCAAGCCATACCATTTCTTTGTTTCCGGCTTCATCCAGACGATGAGCAGCGGAATGGTCACCGGCAAACAACACGAATTCCACAACATGCTGAGGCCGATCAAGACCACCGCGAGCGTATAGGCCCATTTGGCACGTCCGGCGAACAGCGCAATCGCATGCGGGATCAATAGAATGGCGGCGATGACCGTAACGAAGAAACCGACGATCCATTCGCCAGTCGAAACACCGCCTGCGCCCGCGTGTTTCATGATCGGTTCGAGCATCAGCCACAAGCCGAACCCGAAAAACCCGAGAAGGCACAAAATCATGAACCCCGCGTAAATCCGAAAATAGTAAACCGCTTCGGGGGGCCGCTCTTCCTCCATCAGCAATGGTGTGCCCGGAGGTGCTCCCTGCGGAATGAAAATCGGACCTTGACTCATGCGCTCGTTTTCTCCGACCCGGGTTGGTCGTGTCCTTTTTTCATCATGCCCCGATTTCTCGAGCTCGGCCAAGCGTCGGCTCATCGCTCGCCAATCGTTCGCAAGCCAAAGGATCCGCTCGGTTCAGGTCGTCGAGCAATTGCTTGATGCCGCGCCTCGAACCGTAATAATTCGACGCATCGTGATCGGCTTCGGTGATGCAGGCACGCACGAGCGAACGTGAAATCGCCGGGAAACGCAGTGTTTCGAGGGCCATCGTCCACAATCCGTCGATATAGTTTTGGTCGGCGGGAAATTCGAGCAATCCGGCCAGCGTCAAGAGCACCGCGGCTCGCTTGTGCGCGATCGTTTCAAAACAGGGATCGGGAAGTAGCCCGATATCGAAAGCCCGCCACATCGCATCCGCAGCGCAAAGCAATCGTTTGTATTCCTTGCCGGCGTGGGACAGGTGCGCGTGAAATAGAATTTCCGCCTGCACCGTCGACGGGCCCGAGGTCGCCTTCAAGTAACGACATACGGAGGGCAATCGTCCGACGTTTTCGTCCGGCAAACCGCCCTGAACATCCGCCGGCGGCTCCTTTTCGCTGAAAAAGCCGCCCGACTGAAACGCATAAAAGAGCTCGGTTTGTCCGGGAAGGCTCTCCCACAAATTCGAGTATTGCGTGACTCGGTTCATGCTCCCGGCCGACCACGCCAAACCCGTTGCCGCATCGCCTCCGATTTGCGACGCCGCGACGCCCGGATCCCGCGCGGTCATGGATGCGCGCACGTCTTCGGCGATGTCGGCCAGATTGAAATCCAAAAAGCCGTCGTACATATCGGCTTTGCCATCCCGATTGACGTCTTGGAAACGCCGCCACACGAGCGGATTGCTCGGGCCCACGAATTGCGAAAACCCCGGAAATCGCCCCTGCTTGTGATACCATTGCACGCGCTGCACCCGCGCTTCGATTTGCTTGTGCGTTTCTTTGGCACACATCCCTTGCAAAATCGCGTGGAAACAATCGGCACCTTCCGATTCCGTCAGTTTGCCGCTCGAGTCCGTCCGGAAATACGTGGAATCCCACGACGAATAAATGTCGGCGTCGGGGAAAATACGCGAAATCGCAAATCGCGTGGTCAAGCCGGCACATTGGGAATTGAGCATCAGCTTGTAGCCCGATTGCCGCACTTTCGTCATCGATGCGCGCATATCGTACGACCCGAGCTGTGCGTGGCGATTGATCATCACGCCCGTGAAGAAGTCGCTGCCCATTTCGTGGTTTTCGTCATCGGGCCGGGCCGAACGCGCAAACAAAAGCACCGGTTGACCATGCGGATTCTTGAAGGGAGCTTCGAAAACCCGGTACGTCGCTCCCCAAGGCCCCGCCGGCGTACCATCCGGCACGGGTACTTCGCGAAAATTGAATTTCTGCAGGAAAATATCCACTTCGCCGTCGTGGAAATCATGGGCCGAGCACATGGCAAATCGCCACGGTCCATTGAGCATTTCATACGGCGGAGCTTCGCGAACCAGCGATTTGACCAGCGACCGAACACGATCCGCATCGGACGGGGACAACGCCGGCGCTCGCAACGACAACAAGGAAATGGCATGCGCACGCAAAGCCGGCATTGCATTCGTTCCCTGCTCGCGTTCCACCAGGCCGAACATCTCGGCGGCGGCGATATCCGCAATCGACCGAAAATCAGGATCACGCAATACGGTGGCTGCCAGATGCGACAACACCGTGAGCACGGCCGAACGATTCTGTGCCGCATCCGTCGGCTTGCTCTTCGCAAAATCGCTCGTCACGGCGGTCGCGCTCAGCGCCCCGCGCAATTGTTCGATCAACCCCGGCGCTTGCGCCGCGGTCAATCGCTCCGGTCGCAATGGTGCGTCGGGGCGAAACACGCTGGGAGGGAAAAGCCGCTCGAACGTTGTGGTTCGTCGGGACGATACCCATCGGGCGGCGCGGAGTAAAACGGTACTTGCGTCGATGCCTTTGGGCGAGGTCCGACCATCGGGCGAGAATGAACCGTCCGGCATTAACCAAAGATCGTTTGCGGGGGTGAGCGCGACGGCCTGCAGAGAGGCCGGAGGTTGCTCGAGCGAAAGGGTGATCAAGTCTTCAAGGCGGCGACGAACGGCCGAGCGGCCCGGAAAAACGATTCGTACGGCTTTGTGGCGGCGCGTTTCGAGCAGCTCCGTGGCATAACCGGAGCCTGCTTCCAGCAGCGTTACCGCATAATCACGGTCGCCCACGAGCAGCAGATGCGTGCCCGGCGTTTGTTGCAGGCGGGTCCACGCGGCGGTCGTTTCCGCGCCGGCGGCGACGAGGCGCACGGCAAAGTCGACTTTGGAGCCCTTCGAATCTACGACGCGAACGAACGTGTTTTCCGGCATCACACGCCTCCCGCGGCGAGGGTCGCGCAATCATTCGGAGCAATCAATGGAAAACGATCGCGGCGCAACAAATGGTCGCGTCGTCCGAGTCGCTTGCGTTACGGTGCGGCGCATGGATCTCGAAAACATCGGAGAACTCAGGGTATACGCGCGCGGGGGCGTCGACCGTGCGGGTGGAGGCAATGGTCCCGCCATTCTGCTTTGCCATGGGTTTGGCGCACCGGGTAATGACCTCGTCAACCTCGCGCGGGTCATCGATGTCGGGCGTGAAACGCGATGGTTTTTCCCGGAAGCACCCCTCGAAGTGGCCGTGGGCCCGGGCATGCGGGGACGAGCATGGTGGGACATCGGCATGGACGAGCTCATGATGCATTTGATGCGCGGCGACATCGCGGCCGCGATGAAGCGCCTCGATGAAGTTCCCACCGGCCTCGAAGCGGCGAAAACCGCCTTGTCGAGCGTCATCGAAGGGCTGGAAAAACATCACGGCGTCAAGCGGGATCGTCTGATCATCGGCGGGTTTTCTCAAGGCGCGATGCTGGCCACCGAAATGTTCGTCTCCGCGGACGAACCATTTGCCGGCCTTGTGGTTCTCTCCGGAACACGTTTGGGAGGCGAGAGGTGGAGCGCCGGTTTGTCTCGGCACGACGCGAACCTTCACGCTCTCGTGACGCACGGAAGGCGGGATCCGCTTTTGCCTTTCGGTCGCGCCGAAGTTCTGCGCGACATGATGACGGCGGCCGGAGCGCACGTGACGTGGGTGCCTCATGGTGGAGCGCATGAAATCCCTGCGGTTTGTCTCGACGCGCTCGGGACATTTTGCCGTTCACGTTTGCCCGCCTCGTCCTGATTTTCCATAACGCAGGTTTTTCGTTCGTCGTTGCGTTTTCCGCACGGCGCACGACGTGCTCGACCGACGTTCCGAACCTCGGCCCGCTTCATGCAGTGCTCGAGCTCGGGAGTGACTCATGATGTCGAAACGACGCGCGGCGGTTTGGGCGGTGGTGTTGGGTCTTTCTTCGTCGGCGACGGCCTGCGTTGCGTATGTCGACGACTCGGAGACGGAGGAAGTCGATTCGTCGGAAAATGCGCTCGACGTTCGCTTCGAGCGCCCGCGTATTCGTCGCCCCAATCCCATGGATCCGGGACGGCGCCTTTTGTTTTGTTTGCCCGATCCTCGCCGCAGTTACGTTTCGCGCGATCCGGACCAATGTGCCGCGATCCGATTCTTTTGCGCCGAGGGCGAGGCATTTTTCGATCGTTGCGGCTGTGGATGTTTCGTGGGTCGAGCTCCGTGAGAGTCTTTACAGGGGCATTTGTCGACGATATAGCCTTGCCGTTCGCAAACGAGCAGGTGAGGCCCGATGAGCGAGAAAAACCAATCCAAGAAATGCGATCACGACGTCGTGATTTGGGGAGCAACGGGGTTTGTCGGGCGCCTCATCGCCGAATACATGGCCAAAATCCAACCCTCGGTGCGTTGGGCTCTTGCGGGTCGCAGTCGGGCCAAACTGGAATCATTGCGCGCGGACATCGCCCGCGACTTTCCGGCCATTGAAAAAATTCCGCTCCTCGAAGCCAATGCCGATGACCCCGCGTCGCTCGACGCGCTGGCCTCCAAGGCGCGCGTGATTGCAACGACCGTCGGTCCGTATGGTATGTACGGGAAAAACTTGGTGGGGGCGTGCGTTCGTCACGGAACACATTATTGCGATTTGACGGGTGAAGTGCCCTTCGTACGTTGGGCCATCGACGAACATCACGAAGCCGCCAAAGCCTCTGGTGCGCGCATCGTCCCCATGTGCGGATTCGATTCCATTCCATCCGACCTCGGAGTGTTTTTCCTGGCCGAGGAAGCCAAACGCCGCGGCAAGAAACTCGCCGACGTGCGCGGGTTTGTCATGGACGCCAAAGGTGGCATGAGCGGCGGCACGGTCGCGAGCATTCTGCTCCTGAGCGATCTCATCATGAAGGATCGCTCGATCGCCAAACTCATGGCGGATCCGTACGCCCTCAGTCCGGATCCGAGTCGCGAGTCGGGACTCGACGAGCCCGATCGTTTCTCTCCGCGATTCGATTCCACGCTCGACGGTTGGGGGGCTCCGTGGTTGATGGCCGGGGTCAACTCGCGCGTCGTCCGGCGTTCGAACGCCTTGTTCGGCCACGCGTACGGTCGTCATTTCCGGTACACGGAAGAGCTTTTCATGCCCGGAGGCCGTCTGGGGTTTGTCCCGGGCATCGTCATCTCCGGGGCGATGGTCGCGGGTTTTTCCTCACTGGCCATCCCGGCCGTGAAGAAGTGGATCGCCGCGAAAATGCCGCCGGGCGCCGGGCCTTCGAAAGAAGAGCGTGAACGCGGGCGTTTTACCCTGCGTTTCTTGGGACGCTTCGAAGGCGACGCGTCTCCGACCGTGTGCGTACGCGTCACCGGTCGAGGCGATCCCGGTTATCTGGCAACTTCGCGCATGTTCGCCGAGTCCGCGTTGAGCTTGGCGTGTGATCCCGTCCAACCAGGGTTCGAAGGGGGCGTGCTGACGCCGGCGACGGCGATGGGGATGAACCTCGTCGAGCGCCTTCGCCGGGCCGAGATGACGTTCGAGGTCGAGTCGATCCGCTGAAATGCAGGCGGTTCGAAGGACGTCGGGCGTCATGACGTGCCGGTTGGTCACGCCGGTCGAAGCTTCGAACTTGAGGGCGAGCAAACTTCCACGGATGCCCGCAGAGCACGACGGCAAAAAATTCCATGCTGGATGCTTGCGTCTGTCCGGTGTTTGGAGTGACGATTCGCGAAACAGCAGTCGCGTCGTTGGCGCCCCGTCGTGTCGGGTGAAGCAGCCGAGGTTCGACGCTTCAGGATTTTTCGTTCAGGAGAGAATCGTGAAACAAACGCACAGAGGCAAGGGCTCGTTTCATCATCGTTTGCTTCGACGCTCGATGGCGGCGAGTTGCTTGATGGCGGTTGCGGGTTTGTCAGCGGGAGCTTCGGCACAAGATGCGCCGGTGTCTCCGGGGCTGGCCCTGAATCGCTTCAATCCGGCCCCGGCCGGAGATCGCATGTTCGGTGTGCAATCGGCGTACGTTGCCGGCGAATTGACGCCGCACGCGGCGCTGCTTTTCGACTACGCACGAAATCCGTTGGTCCTCAAAACATTGGACTCCAACAAGCTCGGCGCGGTCGTCAGCGATCAGCTTCACCTGCACATCAACGCGGGGTTTGCGTTTGGCAACAAGGTGAACTTCAACATCTCGTTTCCCATCGCGTTGATGCAAGCCGGTGACAGTCCTTCGGGCGGCGGGCTGAATTTCACGTCGCCGAGTGGTTTGGCCGCGGGTGATTTGCGTTTCGGCGCGCGGGTGAATTTGATCGGCAACTACTGGGATCCATTCCAGTTGGCCGTCGGTGGTTACGTTTGGCTTCCAACGGCCGATTCGAGCGAAGGATCGTTCGTCGGTGAAGGTGCGCGTGCGCTTCCGCAGGTGATCGCGGGCGGTCGCGTCAAAGAGCGTCTCGTGTGGTCGTTCGACTTGGGACCGGATCTTCGTCGGGCCGTTGTTTACGGTGGTCCAACGGGCACGGCGCAAGGAACGACGTTCCGCATGGGTGCGGGTGTCGGCTTCTTGCTTGCGGGTGGCAATTTGCAGATTGGTCCCGAAGCGAGCGTCGGGTTTGTCCTGGATAATGACAACGACACGCCCATCGAGCGGTCGACGAACATGGAAGTGATGCTCGATGCGCGGTATCGCTTCTTGGAGAATTTCGAGTTCGGCGTCGGGGCCGGGCCCGGCATTACGTCGGGTATCGGCACGCCGCAGGTGCGCGCGATCGGCATGCTCGCGTATTCGCCGAAGATGAAGAAGCCGCTGCCGCCTCCGCCTCCGGACACGGATGGTGACGGCATTTTGGATGCGAAGGACGCGTGTAAAGACGTCAAGGGCGTCGAGAACGCCGATCCGGCGAAGAATGGTTGTCCGCCGGACACCGACGGCGACGGCATCATCGACGCAAAGGACGCCTGCGTGCCGGTCCCGGGGGTTCCGAGTGACAATCCCGCGAAGCACGGTTGCCCGCCGGATACGGACGAAGACGGCATCATCGATGCGGAAGACGCGTGCAAGGACGTCAAGGGCGTCGTGAACGCGGACAAGGCCAAGAATGGCTGCCCGCCGGACAAGGATGAAGACGGCGTGATCGATGCCGAAGACGCATGCGTCGACATCAAGGGTCTGAAGACGACGGATCCCGCGACAAACGGTTGTCCGGGCGATACGGATGGCGACACCTTCCGCGACGACAAGGACGCTTGTCCGAACGAAAAGGGCAAGGCGGATCCCGATCCGACCAAGAACGGTTGCCCCGTTGCCGTTCGCGTGACCGAGACGGAAGTTCTCATCTTGCAGCAAGTGCAATTCGATACGGCGAAGGCGACGATCAAGAAGGTCTCCGATCCGCTGCTCGATGAAGTCGCCGGCGTGTTCAAGGAACATCCGGAACTGACGAAGATCGAAGTGCAAGGTCACACGGACAACAAGGGTGTGCCGAGCATGAACAAGAAGTTGTCACAAGACCGAGCGGAGAGCGTGAAGAAGGCACTCATCGCTCGTGGCGTCGCCGGCGATCGTCTCGTTCCGAAGGGTTATGGTCAGGACAAACCGGTCGGTGACAACAAGACCGACGAAGGACGTCAGCAGAATCGTCGCGTGCAGTTCGTGATTCTCGAGAAGGTGCCCAAGGGCTCGGTTCCTCCGCCGCCCGCGGACACGAAGCCTGCGGACACGAAGCCCGCGGACACGAAGCCCACGGACAAGAAGCCTGCGGACACGAAGCCCGCGGACACGAAGCCTGCGGACACGAAGCCTGCGGACAAGAAGCCTGCGGACGCGAAACCTGCGGACAAGAAGCCTGCGGACACCAAGCCCGCTCCGGCGAAAGCCCCGGCGCCCGCGAAAGCCCCGGCGCCTGCGAAGGCTCCCACGCCTGCGAAGGCTCCCGCGCCCGCGAAAGCTCCCGCGCCCGCGAAGGCTCCCACGCCTACGAAGAAGTAAGGCGTTTTCGGCGCCGTTCGGCGTCGGCACGTAACGAGACAAACCCCGGACATCGTTCGCGATGTTCGGGGTGGCGCCTTCTTTGCGCCGAGTCTCGGCCGTTTTACATCAAAAACCATAAGTGAGCGGTTTCGCGTCGCGTGCCGGCACGAGCGTCGAGAGCGTTTGTGTTTGTCGGAGCGTGTCCACTTTCGGGTCCTTGATTGCGCTCACGAAGTGATCCGCAGCGGTTTTTTGGCGGGCCCCGGGATCTCGTTTGCCCCGCGGAAATGGCTGCCGAGCTCATTTTTCCCTTGCGTTTGCCGTGGAAACACAAGCACGAAATTTCCGCGCGAAGTTACTTGCATCGTGAACGCGACCTGAGTGAAGATGCGCCCCGTGCCTCGAACCGGCTCTACCTTCGCTTGGAGGTCGATAGCTGTGTCGGCGTGGTTTGGGTGCTGTTTCAGGAGTGGATCGTGATTCAAATGCGTAGGGGAAAAGGTTCGTTCTATCATCGCTCGATTCGACGCTCGATCGCTGCAACCTGCATGCTCGCTCTGGCCGGCTTGACGTCAGCCGCGTCGGCCCAGGATGCGCCGGTTTCTCCGGGTCTTGCGTTGAACCGCTTCACTCCGGCGCCCACGGGCGATCGGATGTTTGGTGTGCAGTCGCCCTATGTTGCAGGTGAGCTGACGCCGCACGCTTCGCTCCTCTTCGACTACGCACGCAATCCGTTGGTGCTCAAAACAGCCGATAAGGAAGCGCTCGGCGCGATTGTCAGCAATCAGTTGTTCTTGCATCTGAACGCCGGTTTTGCGTTTGCCAACAAGGTGAATTTCAATATCTCGTTGCCGGTTGCTTTGTCGCAAGGTGGTGACAGTCCCACGGGAGGAGGCCTGCAATTCACGTCTCCGAGTGGACTTGCGGTGGGTGATTTGCGCTTCGGCGCGCGTGTGAATTTGATTGGATCGTACTGGGATCCATTCCAGTTGGCCGTGGGCGGTTACGTCTGGCTTCCGACGGGCGATTCCGGGGAGAATTCGTTCGTGGGTGAAGGCGCGCGTGCGCTTCCGCAGGTGATCGCGGGCGGTCTCGTGAGCGAGAAGCTCGTGTGGTCGTTCGCTCGAAGGTCCGCATGACTCGAACG
>WBZU01000302.1_pt1 | contig 44637 bp, 17 predicted proteins | sample 5204311 | NCBI WGS metagenome assembly WBZU01 (sample SAMN12344359, study PRJNA552823) | activated sludge metagenome | biome: Activated sludge suspended growth; feature: Nitrification reactor; material: Wastewater; isolation source: activated sludge from nitrification reactor of wastewater...
CGTTGGCCATCGCGGCGGTGCGCTCCGAGCTTGGAATGGAAGCGGGTTCCGAAGGGAAGGGTGACGCATCGTGAATCGTCGCGTCGTCGTCATCGGAGGCGGCGTGGCGGGTTTGTCCGCTGCGTATGCCGCGCGTGAACGTGGTGCCCGGGTCACGGTTGTTTCGGCCGGCGTCGGAACGAGCGCGCTGGGTGGCGGCGTCGTCGACGATCTCCCGTGGGAGACGTGGTTTGTCGCGGCGCGAACCTTGGGCGAACCTCCGAAGCTTCGTCCACTGCCCGACGACGTTCTCGCGTTTTGCTCTGCGCTTGGTGTTTGGGACATCCCTCGCGATGGGCATGCCCCCGTCGTCGCGACCGCCGCGGGACGTCTTCGACCGGCGCGAGGTCGCGATCGCGGCCTGCTCGATCTGGGTGCGTTGCGACAAACCACCGTGCTCGTGCCCCGACTTTCGCGAGCGAACTGGGACGCCGATGCCTTGGGTGCGACGTTGGAAAGCGAAGCGTTGGCGCGTGAAGCCGAGCTGCGCTTCGTTCCCGTCGATGCGCCCGTTCTTCGTTTTACGGATGAAACGCGGATCTCGGATGCCGACTTGGCGTTACGCCACGACGAACCTGCTCGTCTTGCGTGGCTCGCGGAACGTTTGAGCGCGCTCGTGGCGGACATGCGCCGAACGACGTCGGTCGGTGCGGTGCTTTTGGGATCGTGGCTGGGCGGGCAGCGCGAGCGAGCGAGTGAGCTGTCGGCGCGCGTCGGCGTGCCTGTGGGTGAAGTGCTCGTGGGCGTCGGGTCGTCAGCGGGTTTGCGGTTCGAGACCGCGGTCGAAAGCTTTGTGCAGAAACAATCGCTCGACGTCGTGATGGATCGCGTGACGGCGATTCGTCGATCGGGTGAGAGATTCGACGTGGAGTTGTCTGGAAAAACCGTGCTCACCGCGGACGCGATCGTGTTGGCCGTGGGTGGTGTGGCATCGGGCGGCATCGTGTACACGCCTCCGGATCTCGACGCGGGCGAGGACGTGCCCGAGCGGATCAACGCCGCGTATTCCTTTGGAGTACCAACGGTTGGTCTGGATGTACCTTTGGTCGTGGACGGTGCGCGAGTGGATGCCGGCTCATCGGTGTTTGGCCCGCCGCTCGACACCACGGCTTGGCCTTCCGATCGGCGCGCATCGACCCTCGAGTCGGTCGGCATCGAAGCGCGGGACGGACTGGTTTGTCCGGGCGTATACGCCGCGGGAGATGTCCTGGCCGGCAAGCGGCGCACGATGCTTGAAGCGATCGCCTCCGGCTTGCGCGTCGGGCGAATCGTTTGAGGGGTTTGGGGCGTAGAGCGCCGAAGGCGACTCGAAGCCCCAAATGTTGAAATCAGTTCGTCTTGATTCCGGCCCGCTCCAGCAGCTGCTTGTAGCCCGTGGCGAGCGTGAAATCGGTGCTTTTCGTGGGATCTTGCGGCACTTCGCGTGACGGACCGGAATCGTTCTCCGGTGCTTTGACCACGGTGCTGCGAATCGCCGCAGCGGCCGTTCCGCTCGTCGCCGATTCTGCCGACAGGTGTCCGGACAGATCGCTTTCGCGAATCAGCTCTCCGGGTTGCAAGGGTTTGGCCGGTTCAACCCGCACGTCGGGCGTGATGCCTTGAGCCTGGATCGAGCGACCTGCGGGCGTGTAGTACCGCATCGTCGTCAGGCGCATTCCGGCGCCGTTGTTCAGCTCGTAGATGGACTGGACAGACCCTTTGCCGAAGCTTTGAGCACCAACGATCAACGAGCGCTTGTTGTCTTGCAGCGCGCCGGCGACGAGCTCTGACGAGCTGGCCGAGTATTCGCTCATCAGCGTCACGATGGGCAAAGACGCGAGGGAACCGCCGGACGAAGCTTTTTTCTCGTCCATGATTCGGCCGCGATGCCGTGTTGAGTAGATGCTTCCGGAGTCGAGCATTTCGTCGGCGACGGCTTCGGCTTCGTCGATGAGGCCCCCGGGGTTGTTGCGCAGATCGAGGAGAACGCCGCGCAGGGGTTTGGAGCTTTCGCTGCGGATTTTCTTGATCGTCTCGAGCATTTCGCCGTGGGTGTTTTCTTGGAACTGGCGGATGCGCAGGTAGGCGATGTCGTTGTCGAGGCGTTTGCCCACGATGGCGGCGACGTGGATTTCTTGGCGCACGAGATCGACTTGAATGGGCTGGGTTTGTCTTTCCCGACGCAGGGTCAGGTGCACGTGCGAATTGATCGGGCCGCGCATCATGGCGATGATTTTGTCGACGCGTTCACCTTGAACGGGTTTGCCGTCGATCGCGATGATTTCGTCGCCCGGTTTGATGCCCGCGCGATCGGCCGGTGAGCCTTCCATCGGCAGGAGCACGGTCACGCGTTCGTCGCGGAAATCCACTTCGATGCCGATGCCGGCGAACTTTCCGGACGTGTCGCTGTTGAACAGGGCAAACTCTTTGGCATCCATGTACGCGGAGTGCGCGTCGAGTTCGGCGACCATGCCTTTGATGGCGCCATCGATGATTTTGGTTCGTTCGACGGGATCGACGTGGTCGTTTTCGATGAGGTGCAGGGTTGCGGCGACTTGATCGAACGGGTTGTAGGGACTTTGCGCTTGGGTCGTGGCGTGTACGGCTTGGGTGGTGATCGCGCCTCCGGCGAAGGCGGCGAAGACGAGGAGCGGGGTGCGGAGCCAACCGTTTTTGCGCATGGCTCGACGATAGCAGCGGTTGGGGAAGATCCACGGGTTTGACCGGGATGGTTCACGACGATGGCTGGATCACTTGGAGGGGCAAAACTTTGCTTGGGGTTTGGGTCGGGCCCAAGGTTTCGTTGGTTCCTTTGTTTAAGCGGTCATGTTCGGCTATCTTCGCGCGCCTGAACGTGGCTCGGGGCGCAACATCGAGAGACGTGGGGAGAAGCGGGCCACGCATGACGTGGAGCCCGACGATCCCAGGCGTCTTTCCAATCGCCACGATCTGCGGGCAATCCACTTCATTTCGCAGCTTGACCCTGCGTTTTCGAGCGCATTGGGTGAAGCAAGGGCGGGCGGCGTCGCCCAGGGCGATATCCCCTCGAATCACGGACCAGCGAGCCGGCCAAGATGGGCAAACCGACCGATCGTGAGCTCGTGGAGCAAGCACGTGCGGGGGACGCGCAAGCGTTCGGAACGCTCGTGCAGCGTCACCAGCGGCGTATTTTTCGCCTCGCGTTCCATCTCGTGCGCTCAGGCGCGGAGGCAGAGGACGTGACGCAAGAGACCTTTGTCCGGGCCTACCAGGCGCTCGATCGTTTCGATGGTCGAAGCGAACCTTTTACCTGGCTGTATCGGATTGCGGTCAACCTGTCGCTCAACGTCATTCGAGCCCGAAAACCGCGGCGAGATGCGCTTCCGACGGACGATCCGCGCATCGAACCGCTTCTCATGGAGCAACGCACGTCTCACGGCGCGGATCCGGCGCGTATTGCGCATGATCGCGAGCTGGCCAAGACGCTGTGTGACGGCATCGATCAACTTTCGGACACGCTTCGGACAACCCTCGTTCTGGTTTGTATTGACGGAATGGGGCACGAAGAAGCCGCGAAGGTGCTCGATTGTCCTGAAGGAACAGTGGCGTGGCGCGTGCACGAAGCGCGGCGCAAGCTGCGTGAACATTTGGAAAAACATGGGTTTGGAGGGGACGCCTCATGAGCCCCCAGGCGAAAGTAAATCTCGGAGCCAAAGCCGAAGCGATGCTCGCATCGTGGCCGGCCCCGACAAACGACGATGCGACGTGGGAAAACCGCGCCGCCAAAATCGTTGCAGCAGCAACGAATGCGCCCCGAGCGAGTGACTCGGAGATCGCTGCGTTGTTTCAAAAACCCGCGCTCGATCCCGAGCCCGGTGAAGTGGAAAGTTCGACCGTTTCCGCGGTGAGTGCGCGGAGTGCATCAGGAGAAAAGGCCATGTCTGATTCGAACCCCGGTTCGCCCGGAACAACCTCGAGCCCTGCGGCCGCACCAGCGCCGAGCGCAGCAGCCAAGCGGCCTTCGTTGAAGGAACTCGCCGCACGAGCAAGCCAAGCGAATGCTTCCGGCTCGCCGTCGATGCGTCCGAGTGGTCCGGCATCGATGCCCCCGCCGTCGATGGAAGCTGTTTCGCAAGACAAACAATCGCGACCCGCGTCCGTTCCTCCGGCCGCAATCGCCCCCAAGCCGTCCGTTCCGCCGCCGCGTTCGCTCGAGGCGATGAAGGAAGACTCGGGGCGCGTGAACTTGAGCGCCCTCACGCAACCTGCCGCCCCGGTCGTCGCGGCCGAGCCGGTGAAAGAAGCCGCCGCGCCTGCGCCTGTTGCTGAGGACAAACCCGCTGCGGAGGCTGAAGCGACCGAAGGCGCGAAGGTCAAGAACATCGCCGACGCGAAGCCCAAGAAGACGAAGAAGAAGGCCGAAGCGGCCAAGACAAACGAGGTCGTCAAGGCGGCCGAAACCGCGCCGGTTCCCGAGACGGTGAAGAAGGCCGAACCGGAGAACGACAACAGCGGTGCGCGTTGGGTGGCGATTGCCGCGCTCTTGGCGATCGCCGCCGTAGGCTTCGTGTTCTTGCGCAAGAAAGATCCGCCGCCGACGCCGGTCGCGACGGTCGTTCAAGAAAAACCGGACACGACGCCGATTGTCACGGCACAACAGAAGATCGAAGAACCGAAGCCGGCTTCGACGGGTTTGTCGATTGATTCGCTTCCTACCGCGGCGCCGACGGAGACGGCCAAACCCGCCGCCGGACCCAAAGTCGCGGCAGCCACCGTCGAAGCTCCTCCCGCGCCCGCACCGACGCCCGAACCGGTTGCGCCAACGGCAATCGCGACGGCGACGGGTGGTGGAAAAGTGGGCGATTTGGCCAGCGAAATGGCGAAATCCGTGGGTGGTTCGACGGACAAACCCGTCAATGCCGACGACGCAACGCCCGCCGCAGGGAAAACGGGAAACCAAACCATCCCGGAACAACCTTCCCAAGGCGCGGCGAACGCAGCGATTCGACCGCTCGCGGCAAACGCGAAATCGTGCGTCGCGGGAGCGGATGATGTCTCGTATGCGAGCGTCACGTTTTCCTCGGCCGGCACCGTGAGCAACGTCAACGTCTCGGGTTGGGCGCAGAAGAACGGCAAAGCGGATTGCATCAAAGCCGCGCTCAAAGGCGCGAACGTCGGTCCATTCGCCAAACCCTCGTTTACGCTCAGCGTCCCCATTCGACCCTGAACAACTGAGCGGCTGCGTTGGATCCTGAAGAAAAATCAGCGCAGCCGCTTGACATCCAAACCTCTCCGCATAGAATCCCGGCCCCCATGGTCTCCGCAACGCAGCAATCAAGCCGCATTCGCAAGCGCAAGTCGCGGCGTAACGGCACGGCGAACAAGCGCGCACTCCGCGCTCACGGCACGCCGAAATTCCCCATCCACCTCGACGGGTACAACCCGAACGCTCCCGACGCGCCCGGCAACCACACGGCTGAAAACGCGGCGGCAAAGAAGTAGGAAGTCACATGGCCAATCACGCATCCGCCGAGAAGCGCAATCGTCAGCGAATCAAGAGGACCGACCGCAATCGCGCCGCCAAGTCCACGCTCCGCACCGAGGTAAAGAAGGCTCGCGCAGCCGTCAAAGCCTCCGGAGCGGAAGCAGCGACCGCCGTGCGTAGTGCCGAAAGCACGCTCGCTCGCGCCGCCAGCAAGGGAATCATCCCTCGCAAGCGCGCCTCGCGCGTCGCAGGCCGTATGGCTGCTGCGCTGCACAAGGCGACGAAAGCCGCCGCAGCCGCACGCTGATTTCCACCTTCTGACACTTCGGGCCGCTGCTCCTCGTTGAACAGCGGCCTTTCGTGTTTTGTACTCAAACTGTTCAACCAGGACCAACCCGGGTCGAACGTTTGGGGCTTCGGCTCGCCGTCGCCCCAAATCCCCTCGTCAATGCGCATCCGCCCACGTCGCGCCCGCTCCGACGTCCACCACGAGCGGTACGGACAGGGCAAACACACCCTCCATCGCCTCACGCACCTTCGCCTTCGCTTCCTCCACGCGATCCTCCGGCACCTCGAACGTGAGCTCGTCATGCACCGTCAGCACCATCCGCGCTCCAGGAACAACGGGTTCGCTTAGACGAACCATCGCCAGCTTCAGCAAATCCGCGCTGGAACCTTGAATCGGCGTGTTCTGCGCGATGCGTTCGGCGTAGGCACGTCGCGCTCGATCGGCTGTGTGCAAGTCCGGCACGAGACGACGTCGTCCAAGAAGCGTTCGCACCTGCTCGGAGTGTCGAGCTTCGGTCATCGTTCGCTCCATGAACTCGTGCACGCCGCGATACCGCTGGAAATACGCGTCGATGAAGCGCGCTGCTTCCACACGCGTGATGCCCAAACGTCGCGCCAACGCCGATTCGCCCATGCCGTAGATCACGCCGAAGTTGATCGTCTTGCTGCGGCGACGCATCTCGGTCGTCACGTCAGCTTCACCCACGCCGAAGATCTCCATCGCCGTGCGCGTGTGGACGTCTTGTCCGGTGCGGAAAGCATCGACGAGCACCGGATCGTTCGACAGATGCGCGAGCACGCGAAGTTCGATCTGCGAATAGTCGGCGCTCAGAATGACAAACCCTTTCGGAGCGACAAACGCGCGACGAATCAGTTTGCCCAAGTCCGTACGAATCGGGATGTTCTGCAGGTTGGGGTCTTGTGAAGACAAACGTCCCGTCGCGGCGACCGCTTGGCTCCAGCGCGTGTGAATACGTCCCGTCTCCGGATGCATCAGACGTGGCAACGCATCGACATACGTGCCCTTCAGCTTCGCGATCGCGCGGTGTTCGAGCACGATGCCCGGCAGCGGATGATCGTCGGACAAAGCTTCCAAGACTTCGGCATCCGTCGAGCGTCCCGTCTTCGTCTTGCGCGTACTTTTGAGCCCCAACGTATCGAAGAGGATCGTCTCGAGCTGCTTCGGCGACGCCAGGTTGAAGGCGGACCCCGCAGCTTCGTGTGCTCGTTTCTCCAGCGTTTCGAGCTCCTTGGCCATTTCGGTCCCGAGCGCTCCAAGCGCTGTGGGATCCACGAGCACGCCGGTCATCTCCATCTGGGCCAGCACGGAGGCGAGCGGCAGTTCCAAGTCCGTCAGGAGTTTGTCGAGGTGCGCATCGGCAAGCTTGGGCGCCTGTTTGGTCGCGACCGCGAGCAACGCTTCGGGAAACGCCGCGGCGTAGTTCGTCGCCGGTTCGATCTCCAAATCATCGAGCGCGCGTTGGGTTTGTCCGCGCTTCTTCGGCGCCACGTCTTCGAACGTGGCCATCTTGATCCCGGCTTCGCGTTCGGCAGCAGCGGCAAGCTCGTGCGAGGTTTCCGCGTCGAGCAGGTAACTCGCCAGCATCGTGTCGAACGTCGTTCCAGCAAGACGAACCCCGTTCCTGCGCAACACCACGTCGCAAAACTTGATGTCGTGCGCCAGCTTCGCGATCGATGCGTCTTCCAGAATCGGCCCGATCACAGCCTTGAAGTCGTTCATCGACAGTTGCGGCGGAGCACCCAAGTAACGGTGGCCGAGGGGCACGTACACGGACGAACCTTGTTCGTAGGCCATCGCGACACCGCACACGTGCGCACGCATGGCTTCGTGCGACGTCCCGTGGACTTCGAGGGCGAGCCTCTTCGCGTTTCGAATGCCCGCGGCAAACGCTTCCAGATCTGCACGGGTCGTGATCGCGCGACGATGACCCGCCACGGGCGCGGGTACCGGAACCGCTTTGATGAACCGGGAAAAACCCAGCTCCGTGAAGAGGGCTCGCAGTTTGGCGTGGTCCGCTCCGCCGTACCGAAGCGCGTCGATGTCGAACGTGATGTCCACGTCGGTCTTCAGCGTGACGAGCTGCTGGGACAAACGCGCATCAGCTTCGTTTGCAGTCAAACTTTCTCGGAGCTTCTGCCGTTTGATCTTGTCGAGCGACGCGTAAATGCCTTCGAACGAACCGAACTCTTTCAGCAGATCCGCCGCGGTTTTCGGACCGATGCCGGGTACGCCCGGAACGTTGTCGCTCGTGTCTCCCACGAGCGCGAGCAGGTCGCGCACTTGCGCGGGCGGTACACCGAATTTGTCGACGACTTCGGCCGGCCCGTAGACCTTGTCGCGCCCGTCCCACATCAGCACGCGATCGGCGTCGACGAGTTGCAGCAGGTCCTTGTCGGCGCTCACGATGACCACGCGTAGGCCACGCTGTTTGGCGCGTAAAACTGCGATGGCGAGGAAGTCATCCGCTTCGAGGCCATCGCCGACGAAGATCGGGATTCGATACGCTTCGACGATCTCTTTGCACCGCATCATCTGCGCCGGCAGATCGGGCGGCGGTGGGGGACGGTTTGCCTTGTACCGTTCGTCGAGTTCGTCCCGGAAGGTTTTTCCGGGCGAATCCATCGCGACCGCGAGAAACGCAGGCTTTCGTTCGTCCACGAGCTTCGTCAACATGCTCACCGTGCCGTACACGGCGTGCGTCGGTTCGCCGGCGGGACTCGTCAGGGGCGTTTGAATCGCGTGGTAAGCGCGAAAGACGTACCCGGACAAATCGATGATGTAGAGGACGTCTGGTGCGCCCGGCGGCGGGAGTTCGGCCTTGTGCGTGGACATGGCCGTGCATGTACCACGGAGGTACGTCCGCGCGTGAGGGGCGAGCGCTACCGTTCGATGCGTGCGCGAACGATCGTCACGTCGAAGTTATTTTCACCGGCGCGCGCGATGGTCACGGAAACCCGAGATCCCTGGGGACCTCGCAAACGCTGCATGACGTCGGACAACGGCATCTCGACTGCGGAGGCTCCTTCGATGCGGACAAACTTGTCGCCTTTGCGTAGTCCGGCGTTCGCTGCCGGGCCTCCTTCGATGACCGACGCGATGACCACACCGGCTGCGGATGGCGCGAGCATCGCTCCGATGCCCTCGAGCTCGCTGTTCGGTCCTCCATCCCCACGCTGTTTGAGGTTGATGTCTTCGCGAATGGATGACGCTCCTCGCGTGGTCAAACCCGACACGATGCGGCCCATGTACAGGCCGTGTTCCACACGCACGGAAAACGGTCCGGGAGGCACCCCCGTCAGCGAGTAATTGCCCTGTTCGTCCGTGGTTGCCGGAGGATTCGCATTGGGACCTCCGCCGCCTGCCATGCCGTCGAGCTGCACGATCGCTCCGGCGATCGGCTGTCGCGTCAGTTCGTCGCGAATCGTTCCCGTGAGCGTCGCGGGACGGGGCAGAGTGATCCGCACGTTCCGCGCGGTTTGTCCCGTATCTACATCAAAACTGTCACTCTTGCCGGGAGGTTGTCCGGGCGAACTTGCTACGAGCACGTACTTTCCCGGAGGCATTCGCTCGAGTCGAAACGATCCGGAGTCTTCGTTCACGTGCCGAGGTCTTCCTCGTGGACCGAGCTCCGCGCCTTCGATTTTCGGCAGGAAAACTTCGACGGACAGGCGATACGACGCGACGGGTCGACCCGCGTCGTCGACGACGACACCTTCGATCGTGGCGCCTGCGCCGAGCTTCACCACGTTGTCCTTGCCCGTCTCGATGCGGGTTCGTTCCGATGACGGATACTCGGGATGATGCGCGAGAACCTGGCAGCCTGAAGCTTCCAGCGGCAAACGAAACTTGCCCTCTTCATCGGTGCTTCCGGTGAGGTTTGTCGAACGATCATCACACCCGACAAACGCTCGAGCGACGGGTTGTCCTTCGGCGTTCACGACCGAACCGATGACGAATTCTTCAGCTGGGGCTTCGTTGTTGGCAGTCGTCGGCGCCGGACGTGGAGCCGGCGGCGTTGGTGGACGCGCTTTCGGCTGTTCGGCTTCTGTCGCAACGACGGCGGGTTGCGTACGCGGGGGACGCTTGGGCGGAGGCCCGTGGTTTGGCAGAAGAAACCACACGACGACCGGCACGACGAGCAGGGCCATGGCGGTGAAAATGGCCAACCGCCAGTCGCGGCGACGATCGCTCATGGTTCAACGTCGATGGGGCCGCCGTCCGGAGCGACTTTGGGGCGCCCGTCATCATCACGCGCCGTCTCACCGGCCGGCCCGAGCAGCTTGCCTTCCGGTTCAGCGGGCCAAGGAGTTTCACTTGACGAACTTGCGCAGCCGAACGCAACGAGGGCGAGCGCAACGAGCAGAAGTCGAGAACGCATGCGTGGACTCTCTGGTGACAGGGATGGTGCGAAAGGTGATCGCCTAGCGGGTTTCAGCAAGGTTCGTGCGCGCGATCCATAGGCAGATGGAGGCGTTCAGGACGCACCAAGCGACGAGCGCGAGGTGACCGAACGGTCCCGCCGCGGAACCAAGCGCGACGGTAGCAAACAAGTACGCCGCGGTTCCAGTGGCCAAACCGGCAATGAAAGGCCGCAGTCGTTTGACGCCGAAGAGCAATGCGGTGAAGGCAAACGGCAAGAGCGCACTGGCGAGCGGCAAGAAGCGATGCAGGGACACGCCGACGAGCAGGTCCATGTCCGCCAACGGTCGAGCCAATACGTCCGCGATGAGGTTTGCCCGCGGCATGATCCACGGCGCGAAGAAGAACAAACCGGGGCCCGTCGCGAGCGCCGGGATCAAGAAGTCCAAACGCCAGGGGTTTGTCGCAGTGTCACTCTTTTTGCGAGCGGCACGAGCTACGAGGAGCGTCGTGACGAGGAGCGCCACGAGGCGGTAGATGGTTTGGCGTAGCGTAACAGCGCTCGCGGACGCACCCGCGTCGAGAATGCCGGCGCCGTAGAGGAGCTTTCCGCCGTCCGAATCGTCCACTTTGCGCGCTTGATCGCGCAGCGCATCTTCCACGGCGGCCGGATCGGTCACGCCGAGGCCCATGATCATGGCGGCAGCTCCGGCGACATGCGGCGAAGCCATCGAGGTTCCATTCCAGCCCGGAAAAATCTGGCAGTTGTTGCGGCCTTTTTCGCAGATCGTCTGTTGCACGACCTTCACGCCGGGGGCGGCGATGTCCACGCCTTTGCCTCGAGAAGAAAACGGCGCGAGTTTGTCGTCGGGGTTTGTCGCACTGACACCGATGACGCCTTCCGACGCACCCGGATAACCGACGCTCGAGCCCGAGTTTCCTGCGGCGGCGACGACGACGACGCCCATCTTCAGCGCGTGATCGACGGCGCTCTGCAAGATGCGGGAATTACGAGGTCCACCGAGGCTCAGGTTGATCACGTGGGCGCCATGATCCGCAGCCCAACGAATGCCGTCGGCGACATCGGCCGTCGTGCCCCAGCCGTCTTCATTGAGCACTTTCACGGGCATCAAACGCGCACCAAACGCCACACCCGTCACGCCGATCCCGTTGTTCGTCGATTGCGCGATCGTTCCGGCAACGTGCGTTCCGTGGCCTTGATCATCGTTCGCGTGTTCATTACCCGAGACGAAGTTCCATCCCGGCACGCATTCGGTGGTTTGTAAATCCGAACCTTTCTTGAAAGGCCCGTGGTCTTCGCAAGCAATGCCCGTATCGACGACGGCGACCGTGACGCCGCGGCCGATGCCGAAATCCCAGGCTCGCTCCGCGTTGATGCGCGAGATGTGCCATTGCTGTTTCAGCTCGGGGTCGTTCGGGACAAACATCGCGTGGACCTTGGCCAGCGGCTCGGCGTATTCGACGCGAGGATCTTTGGCGAGGCGAGCGAGCAGTTCGGCGATCGCGCCCGACGGGGCCGAGGCGATTTCGATGTGCGTCGTGGATTCGAGTCGCGTGGGGACGAAGGAAAAACCGAAGTCTGCGGCGAGCGACGAGATGTCCGAAGTGCTGAGATCATCGCGAGCATCGACGACGATTTGTCCGGGGATGTCCCAATCCGATTCGCCGGCAGCGGTGGTGAGCGGCAGGTTTCCGGCCATCGCAGTTGCTACGGGCTCAAACGAATCGAAGGTTCGTTCCGGTGCACCCGTTCGCGGCGTGCGTTCATTTTCGGGAGAAAAACGGCTTTGCGCCGCCGTTTCGTGTGATGTCGTCGTGAAGGCGGCCGTAACGAGGGCAGCCGTCAGCAGTGGCCCGCGAAAACGTGGATCGGTGGACTCGAACATGGGCCGAATCGTAGCGCAGCCATGACCCGAGGGCCCGCGGCCGCGATGTTTTGCGTGAAGTTCTTTGGCGAATCTCGACGCTTACCCGCAGCGGCCCGTTCGTGGTACCGACGCGGGCATGGAGTTCTTGATTCCCACCCGTACAGCTCGTCCCGGTGATGACCCCATTTTCGCTTTGAACGCGGAAGCCCAAGCGCGGAAAAAAGCGGGTGAGTCGGTCGTGAATGCAACGGTTGGAGCGCTGCTCGACGACGACGGCAAACTCGCGATTATTCAAGGCGTCGTCGATGCTTTGCGTGATGTGCCGCCGGAAGTGGGGGCTGCGTATGCGCCGATCGCCGGTCCGCCTGCGTTCTTGCAAGGCGTGATCAAAGACCTCTTGGGAGATCGTCCCGAAGCCGCTTGGGCAACGGCGGTGGCCACGCCCGGAGGCAGCGGGGCTTTGCGCCATGCGATTACGAACTTCCTCGAACCGCAGCAAATGCTGCTCACGTCGGGGTTTTACTGGGGTCCGTACAAGACGCTCGCCGACGAAGCCGACCGCACGATCACGACGTTTCGCATGTTCGACGACCGCGGCAAACTCGACGTCGCCGACCTGGATCGCAAGCTTCAAGGCGTGATCGACGCACAAGGTCGAGCGCTCGTTTTTCTGAACACGCCTTGTCACAACCCGACCGGTTATTCGCTGGACGAAGAGGACTTTCGCGGTGTGCAGGAGGCTGTGTCTCGGGCGGCGAAACGAGGTCCGGTCATTGTGCTCGTGGACTATGCGTACGCCCAGTACGGCACGAAAAACCCGGCCGAGACAATCGATGCGGTGTTGCGTCTGGCGAAGGATGCGATGCTCTTGTTTGCGTGGTCGGCATCCAAGTCATTCACGCAATATGGATTGCGAGTCGGCGCATTGGCGGCGGTTTGTCCCGACGCAGGGGAGCGCACGCGTGTACAAAGCGCGCTTTCGTTTGCGAGTCGCGGGACGTGGTCGAACTGCAACGCGGCGGGTATGCATGCAATCGCGCGGTGTTTGACGGATCCGGAGCTGCGGGCGCGAATCGAACGCGAACGCGGGGCGTTGAAATCGTTGCTCGATGGCCGTGTCGCGCGCTGGAATGAGCTCGCGAGCGCCGCGGGGCTCGTGTATCCGCGTTACGACGGCGGGTTTTTCACGACCGTATTCTGTCCGGATTCTCTTCGAGTCGCCTCGCGGCTCAAAGAAGACGGAATCTTTGTCGTTCCCGTGCAAGGCGCGCTTCGCGTAGGCCTTTGCTCCGTGCCCGAACGTGATATCGAGCGCCTCGTGAATGGCTTCCGAAAAGCCATCGCCGGTTGACGTAGCTCAATAAAAATTCGCACCGCTCCAACGACCGCGACGACGGACGGCGATTCTGATATCGTCGGCCCACTTATCGTACGTGCGGCGCTGGTGCGCTTGGAGGCCGTGAGATGCAAAGATTTGGAAAGGTTTGTATTGGCGGACTTGTCGGTATTTCAGCAGCGTTGATGCTGCTCAGCGGCGGATGTACCGACGTTATTGATTGGCCGACGGATGTCACCGGTAGCTCGAGTTCGTCGAGCAGCAGTTCATCCAGCAGTTCGGGCGAAGGTGGAGCCGGCGGAACGGGTTCTTCTTCCTCGTCGAGTACGAGCAGCAGCAGCTCGGGTGGCGGTTGCATATCGAACACCGATTGCACGACGCCGACGCCGATTTGCGACGTACCCAAAGCCAATTGCGTCGAATGCCTTCAAGCGGGCGATTGCTCATTAAAACCCGGTACCGTCTGTTCGGCGGGAGCGTGTGCCTGTCCGAACCCGGGTGATTCGTATTGCCGTGAGCCGGATCGATGCATTGATTTGCAATCGAACAGCTCGGATTGCGGATCCTGCGATCATCCCTGCTTTGGATCGTGCGTGGCTGGGAAATGCGCCGACGCGTGGGAGCCCACGCCTTGGAAAGATGCTCCGTCCGCGCGTGCCAATCACGTGGCGGTTTGGACGGGCACGCAGATGATCGTTTGGGGCGGTGAAACCAACGGTGGTAATACGAATACCGGTGGAATGCTCGACGTGGCCGCCTACAAATGGTCCGCGACGAGCACATCCAATGCGCCGACTGCGCGAACGAATGCGCGAGGCGTTTGGACCGGTTCGAAGATGGTCGTGTGGGGTGGCGATAATGGCGGAGCGCTCAAGACCGGCGGCGTATTCGATCCGGCCACCAATACTTGGACCGCAATGACGACCATGAATGCTCCCAATCCACGTTTTGGGCACTCGATGGTTTATACCGGCACCAAAGTCCTGATTTGGGGCGGCACCGACGGTATCAATTACTTCAGCGACGGCGCTGCTTACGATGTCGCGAACGATGCGTGGGAATCCATGTCCGCGATGTTGGCCCCGAGCGCTCGTAAGGATCATTCCGCCATCTGGACCGGCGCCGATATGGTCATTTTCGGCGGTTACGGCTTCAACGGCGTTGATTTCGGCTACTTGGGCGACGGCGCGGAATTCGATCCGGCCGGTGGTTCTTGGGTGGCTGTGAAGGATGGTCAACCGCCGGCGCGAGCGCGTCACGGTGCGGCCTGGAGCGGCACCGAAATGATCATTTGGGGCGGCCAAGATTCAATGAATAGTTTGTCCGCCATCGGTGCGCGGTACAAGCCGAAGATTGAATGGAGCGTCATTACCTCGGACGGCGCCCCCGAAGTGCGTCAATTCCACACGCACGTTTGGATTCCTCCGCGCCTCATCGTTTGGGGCGGCGAAAACCTGGCCGGCACGCCGCTCGATTCCGGCGCGACGTACGATCCGGTCACGAATTCTTGGAGCAAGAAACCCATTCCGTCCGGCCCGAGCGCGCGTACGCAGCATTCGAGCGTGCATGCGACGGGTCTCGGCAAACTCATCATTTTTGGTGGAAAAACGCCGGCATTGACCAATACCGGCGCCATTCTCGACCCGACGATGTTGTAATCGCCCGCCGCTTCACCCCGGGGTTTGGGGCGTAGATCGCCAACGGTGACTCGAAGCCCCAATCGCCCGATACGGAAACTCCGGGGATTCCTTTACAAACCACACGGTTTGCCCGCTACGCTTCGACGATCATGCGTCGGATGGATTGGTTTTTATTGCCAATCCTATTTACTCCAGCGCTCCTTCGTCCACGACGGCGACGTTCTTGTCGTCTTTCTTTTGCTGCGCCCACATCACGGCTTGGCGTGGACGCAAGAGCCCGGCGCCTTGCTGAATTTTGGGGTATTGCGGCATTGGAGCGGCGGTCGCCAACAAACCTTCGCGAATTTGAGCCGGGGTGAGCGAAGGATTCGCTTCGAGCATTTGCGCCGCGACACTTGCGGCGATGGGAGCCGCAAACGATGTCCCGTCGACGTGTTGGTAATCCACCGAAATGTACTTCTGACGATTGATACGGCCGTACACGGCTTGAATGAGCCCGTTCACGGACGAGACTTCGTCGCGCGTCGCCCGTTGTTTTTGCTCGGAAAAACCCTGCTCGACGGAGAGTTCTTCGAGCACCGACAGGAGCTGGAAAAGAGCGTTCGCTTCGCGCGCGACGAGCGTTCCCGGGATCATCGGCGCGGGAACCCAGATCGCCGGCGCGACGAGGTCGGGTTTGTCCAGGCCTTCTTTGATGGTTCCGTAGCTCGATGGCCAGAGCGATGCATCCGCTTCACCTTCGCGTTCGCCTTTGTCGTCGAGGCCGCCGACGGTGATGGCATGAGGCGATGATGCGGGAGCTTTCGGAGCGCGGCCGGGCATGTTGCCCGCGGCGGCAAACACCGTGATGCCTGCGGCGACGACTTCTTCGACGGCTGATTCGACTTCGGCTTGAAGATCGGGATCGCCCGTCGACAAAGAGACGTTCATGACGCGAATTTTCAAGTGCGGATAACGAAGCGGAAAGCGGATGGCGTGCGCGACGTCCTTGCCTTTGATCCGTCCTTCGACCGACATCGCCTTGATGAGAACGACTTCGGCATCGGGGGCGAGCGCGCGGTAGCGACCGCCCGAGACGTAGCCATTTCCCGCGGCTGTGCAGGCCGTCATCGTGCCGTGCCATGAGGCGCCGCGAGGTGTGAAGAACTCGTCGGGAACAGCTTCTTCGCGCGTTGCATCGGCATACGCTTTGATGCGTCGCTTGGGGCGCATGAGGTCGGGATGGGGGTAAAAACCGCTGTCAACGAGAGCGATCGTGACGCCGCGTCCGGTGAAGCGAGTCGACGCTTCGATGCGTTCGGGGATGGAGAGAAGCTGCGGTCGAGCCATGGGTGGGAGGGTTGTGCCGGAAGGCGTGGGTGAAGGCAAAGTTCGCGGGGACGAGGGTGAGAAACGGCGGGAAGTCGAGCGGGAAGGATGGGTTTGTCGGAGGAGACGAGGTGTCGTCGAAGTTTGGGTTGGTCAGCGTAGGGTTCTTGTTGGACGAACGGTAGGTCGGTCGAGCGAGGGCAGATTGGTTGGAGCACAAACAGATGATGAAAACGACGGTACAGAGGTGATGGTGGTGTGAGTGAAGGAGGTGTGAAAGGGTCGGATGGGAATTCGTCGTGAAGCGTTGGCGGTCGGGATGGAGGGGTAAGGGGAGTTCGCAGAGGACTTGTCACGGCCGTGGGGTCGTGATACGCGGATGAATCATGGAACCGTGGGCGCGTGAATTACTGGAAGTTTGGACTCCAAAAGTGGACGAAATCGCCGCATCGTCGATGCCGTCCGTCGAGCGCATGTGGGTTGCGAAGTACACCGCCGAAGACATCGCGCAGATGATCCGCGGTGCTGTTGCGATGGTCGCGGAGGAGGTCGATGGCCGGTCGAGCGACCTACGTGAGGATTATTTCCAGTCAATCGTGCCGGCAGTGGCAGCGCAGGGGGAATCCGTCTCATCGATGGCGGCGCTTGACATCGCCATCGTGCTGCGCATCGCGATCGCGATAATTCCGCAATTGTCTGCTGAACATCGGGAGCGAGCTACTGAGTTCTTCGTTGAATGGCAGGCGCGATATTTGAAAGACCTGGTCCAAACAGCTATTGCATCAGGCGCGAAGCCCTAGTCGTTGCGACGATAATACTCCGACAGACTCTAATTGCGTCCCAATGATCTCCATAACCGGAGAAGCGCTAAGCAGCGCCCGGTGATCGACATCGACTGTGTGGATCTGAAGCGGTAGTGTAGATTGAGCTTGCCAAGCGTAGATGCTGGCAGAGGCAACGAAGGAGTCTTTGGTACCTACAATCGCCAAAATGGGTACGTTCAAAGGCTGAGGCCCTCCCGAAACGTAATTTGTCAATGCTGCGCAGTCGGACTTGAGCGAGCGAATTTGTGCGGGGGATTCTTCCGTCGCGAGATCGAATAAGCGAAGGGCTGCCAGGACCAACTCCGTCGGCAAATGATGCAAGGGGGCAAAATAATGCACTTTTGGCGCCATGGCCCCTAAGACAATCAGGATTTGGCATGCTTGTTTGCCGGTGGCCTGCAACCGGGCCGCAACTTCGCACATGACAAGGGCTCCGAGGTCATGGCCGATGCAGACGACGGGCATTTCCGGCAGTTGCACGACGGAATTCATAACGACCTCCACCATGTCCTCGATGCGATCGAGTGGTGCTTCTGTTCCCCGCTCTCCATGGCCAGGTAGGTCGATGCCGCACACCTCGACGGCGGGTGGCATCATCGACGCAATGGCGTCGAAATCCTTCGCGGAACCCCCGAGTCCGTGGAAGCAGAGAATACGTAACGCTGATTCGCGCGTGGACATGTTTCTACGATTCCAATGAATCGGAGCAGGTGCTGCACGAAGGGCGGTTTGGGCGGCAATGCGGGATTCCGATTCAAGGTTGACGATGCGTAGAATCGACTCGCGTTCGGGCACGAGAAAATAATGCCCCTCAGCAAATATATATTTTGAAAAATGAGACGATGTTTCGTGTTGCCACCGCTCGACAATGTGCGGAGGGGCAAAAACATCCGAGATTCCTGCAAATGTCGTGATGGGAATATCGAGTGGTGAGGCGCGCTTGGGCACGTATTTGGCGGCGATATCGAAATCGGAGCGCAACATGGGGAGAATTGACTGAAGAAGGTCCGGATCATCCAAAACGACCTGCTCGGTGAGACCAATGGCGTTCAAGATTTCCATAAAGGTTTCTTCGGAACGCGCGCCCGAATTCGGCAACATGTATTGTTGTGGAGGCGGCGCTCCGGAGGCGAAAAGCTGAATTGGGGAGATTCCGTGTTCACTTCGCAAGCGTTGAACTACCTCGTACATGACAATGGCGCCGAGACAATGCCCAAACATTGCAAAGTGGCCTTCCACATAGTGGAGAAGTTCCGGGATGATCGATTCGACCATAGCATCGACGTGCTGGGCGAATGGTTCGGCGATTCGTGCTTGTCGTCCCGGCGGCTGAATTGCGCAAAGCTCCACGTCTGCAGGCAGTAGGTTCGGCCAAGACGCGAATACAGACGCTCCACCGCCCGCATACGGAAAACAGATGAGGCGCATTTTGGGACGAGGAACACGGCGAAGAACGACGATCCACCGATTGGGGGCCCCCAGAGAGGCGGCTGATGCCTTTGGCGGAGTTGGAGCGTTCGGGCGTGTCATTGGCGATGTCTCGGTCACACGAGGTGGTGCAGCCGGGGTTTTTTTCGTCGTCGCTGGTGGTCTTGATATCTTGGCGATTTTATCGGAGAGCCACACCGCGAGTTTTTCCGCCGACCCATGGGTCCAAATATCTGCAATCGAAACGTTTGCGCGCAATGTTGTTTGCAGGCGCGTTCGAACCTCGATGCCCATGAGGGAATCGATTCCGAGACTTGCGAATGAGGTGTCGCGATCGATCTGTGCGGCGTCCATTCGCAACACTTTGGCTACTTGTTCAATCACATGTTTTTCGAGAAGTTGATAACGCAATCCGGGTTCCGTACTCATTAATGTTTCAACGAAATCGCTCTCTTGGCGTTCGGCCGATGCGGGCGTGGTTGGTGTGTCCGGGTGCGATGTTTTGCGGAGTAACATCGACCAGGTGGGTGATTGGTCGAGATAAGGATAGGATAATCTCCAGACCTCCACGTTCATGCGTATCACCCCAATGTTGGGACGCGGTCTCGTCAGCAAGCGACTGAACGCATCAAGCCCTTCTTGCGGCGACAAACTCGAAGAACCCGATTTTTCTATACCCACGTTTCGATTGAATTCGGCGGCTGCGAACCCCACTTCAGCGAACGCGCCCCATTGAATACTCATTGCCGGCAGCCCCAAGGCATGACGTGTGTGCGCCAGAGCATCGAGAAATGCGTTGGCCGCTGCATAACTTGCTTGTCCCGGCAACCCAAAAAGTCCCGACGCGCTGGAGTACATCACGAAGAAATCGAGCAAATGGCTCCGGGTAAGCTCGTGCAGATACCAAGCACCGAGCACTTTGGGCAGCATGGGCTTCCAGAAATCGTCCTCGCCCATTGTCGCGAGTGGACTATGCGCAAGAACGCCTGCCGCATGTACGATGCCGCGGAGGGGAGGTAGCATTGACGCCGTGGCCGCCAAAACGGATTCTACGTCTTCGGCTCGAGACACATCCGCACGCAGCAGGAGTACTTTTGCGCCGGCTTCGTGCATTGCATGCATTTCATCCCGTGCAGCTTGTCCCGGGGGACTACGACCTACCAATACGAGATATCTGGCACCTTGCGACACCATCCATCGTGCCAGCGACAACCCCAAGCCGCCAAGCCCACCCGTTATGAGATAACTCGCGTCGGCATGGAGCTGGATTTGTTGCGGCGGTGCAGCATCGAAACGGCTGCGCTCGATGCGCGCCACGTATCGACCATCAGGTCGAAACGCAAGATGATCTTCACCGTCATCATGCAGTATTTCCCGTATCGTCCACGTCGCGTCATCGTCCGTCGCCGCTGGTGCAAGGTCGATGTATTTGCATGATATTTCGGGGCGCTCCATTGCGATGGTTCGGCCGAGCCCCCACAAGGCTGATTGTATGGCGCACGCAACCTGTGCGCTCGATCCCGCCGGTTGCGCTCCCCGAGTAACAATACACAGTTGAAGTTTCCCCACCGTGCCGACGGCGAGCAACGCTTGGACGACTCGCGCCAAGCCAAGACACGCATGTTTGAGATCATTTCGCAGGCTTGATTCACTTGTCTGTGCATTGTTTGCGGAATCGATCCCCCATAAATAGATAATTTCAAAATATGTGTCGGTCGAAAGGTCGATTTCGTCGAACAAATGTCGAAAATGGCTCGGTGCATTGGGATCAATGCACCGCTCATACTCGTTGAGTTTAACATATTCGCTTCCAGCTGTTACGATCTGCGTGCGCTCACCATTGTCACGCAATTTGGTGGCGCATGAACGTCCGAGGTCGCTCGAATCCGCGAAGATGAGCCATTGTCGCTCGGTTTCAGTCTGATTGGGCATCGTGGGATCGATTCGTTCGCGTCGGTGCCAGGTCATCGAATAGATGCAATGATCAATGGGATTCAGTTCGGCCGCAGAAGGAGGCGCGATATGCAGGTTGAGCACCTCCATGTACAACGTGCCATCGTCGCCCAACATGCGCAGATTGATACGTGGCAGTTCGGTATCCCGTGCAGGTTCCACGACCACGCTTGCATGAACCCAAAATTTCGATGGCAGAGAGGTGCGAAATTGAAATCGATCGATACCTGTCGGAAGGACCAGTTGCGCGGGTGAAAATTCAAAAATTAATCCGGTCGCAACCTGAAAACATGCATCCAGAAGCACGGGATGCGCGCGATAACGGTTTACTTCATTTGCGAGGTGGTGTGGGCAGGAGATAAACCCCAAGGCTTCATCTTTGCCAAACCATATCTGCTCGACGGCTCGAAAACTCGGCCCATATTGAAATCCAATTGTTTCGAATTTTGTATACGTTTCCGGCACCGAAACTTCTTTATCGCATCGAGCCCGAATGACGGTCGGAGCGTATGAAACAGCGTCAAATCGCCCTGGTTCAATTCGTACTCGTCCACGAGCGTGTTGTACCCACTTCCGCTCCGACGCATCCGCGCTTGCAGTTGAAACAATGGGTCCCGCCCCCGGTTCATCGACGAATGAGACTTGGCTAATCCGTTCTTGTTCCTCGGAGAATTTCATGCCGTGGTCGAAAACGATATTCTCCAGAGTGACTTGCTCGGCACCCATTGCTTCAATGGCGGCTGAGAGCATTTGGTTTACATATCCGGCGATTGGAAATGTAAATATCGATCTTATGCGATGGTCGGCGAGATAGGCCGGATTTGTTGCAGTCACCCGAGTTTCCCAATAATGGGACGAGGGTTGCGAATAGGGTGCTACGTGTTGGCCGAGGACAGAGTGGCCGTCCGTTGCGCAATGTCGCTCGGCATGTTTTTCTGTCGGGAGGTCGACCCAATAGCGCTCGCGCTGCCACGGGTACGTAGGCAATGATACGACACGGCCGCCGTTTGGATAAATATTTTTCCAATCGACATCGACCCCATCAACATGAAGTGCGCCGAGTGCTTCCAGCATGGAGCGGCGACCTTCGCCATTTCGCCGTAATGTTGCAATGACGCGGGCGTTCGTGCCATGAGCCGCGATACATTGCTGCAGATTGGACATAAGCACGGGGTGTGGCGCAATTTCAACCACCGAGCGATAACCGTCATCGAGTGCCGCGCGTGTGGCGGCCGCAAATTGGACGGTTGCTCGGATATTGCGCCCCCAATATTCCGTATTCAGCGTTTCGCCATCGATTTGCGCCCCGGTCACAGTGCTATACAATTTAATCGACGAGGGAGTTGCATCTACTCGACCGAGCGAAGAAACGAGTTCTTGGGCAAACGGATCCATCTGCGGGCTATGAAATGCATAGTTGACACGAAGCGGTCGCATCGTGATTTTTAATCGTTGCAGCTCGGTCGTAACTTCGTCCAGCACTTTGATCGAGCCGGACAATACAACCGACGCAGGATCGTTGATGGCCGCGATTGCCACTTGATCCTCGCGTCCGGCGATGAAGCGAAGCACATCGTCCGCCGGCAAAGCCACCCACACCATTTTGCCGTGCCCAGTCGCTTTTTGCATCGTGCGTCCGCGTTGTACGACCAGACGCACGGCAGTCTTCAGCGAAAGCGCGCCACTTACGTGCGCTGCCGCGACTTCACCGACACTATGTCCGATCACGGCGCTGGGCACGATCCCCCAAGACTTGAATAATTCAACCAATCCCAATTGAAGAGCGAACAGAGCCGGTTGCACGATTTCCGTCTCGCCGAGACGAGACTTATTTTCATCGAAGATGAGTTCATCGAGTATCGAGAATGACGCAAGTTCACGGGCCAGGGCATCGATTTCCGTAACCTTGGCGCGAAAAACGGGTTCTTCAGCAAGAAGCGATTTGCCCATCTCCGCCCATTGAGAACCTTGACCGGAAAAAACGAAAAGGATCCGATCGACATCCTGCGGGGACACTCGTCCCTGCGCAACGCCGGCCGGCGATTCACCGCCCGCGATCTCTCCAAGCAGATTCGCGAATTCGTCTCGGGTGCGAGCCACGAGTGCAAGGCGGTGTGTGTGATGCGTACGACGCAAACTCGCCGTGTATACCAGATCGTGCAAGGAGAGCTCGGTCGTTTGTAAGAACCATTCGTGATACGAGCGCGCCATTGCCGTCAACGCGGACGTGGTTTTCGCTGAAATGGGAAGCAGATAAGTGGGCGCCGATTGGTTTGGCGACCTCGATTCCAGCGTCGGCACTTCTTCGAGGATCACGTGGGCATTGGTACCGCTCATTCCGAAGGAGCTTATCCCTGCGCGACGCGACTTGCTGTTCCGCGGCCATGGAGCGACGGTTGTGGGAATTGCCAGCGGGGTTCCGGTCAGCGAAATGCGAGGATTCAATGTCCGCAGGTGCAAATTGGGGAAAATTTTCTCCTGTTGCAATGACAGTACCGACTTGATCAATCCTGCAACGCCGGCGGCGGCTTCCAGATGCCCGATGTTTGTTTTGATGCTGCCTACCCAACAATGCGAATTGTCCGGTCTGGGTTTGCCGAATACACTCAGCAGCGCTTCCATTTCGATCGGATCACCCAATGGGGTTCCCGTGCCATGGGCCTCGATGTAATCAATATCCTCGGCAGACAATTGGGCATTGACGAGCGCTTGTTCGAGCATTGCTTTCTGCGCCAAAACATTCGGGGTTGTCAGTCCGGTCGATCGGCCATCCTGGTTGACTGCCGACCCTCGAATCAATGCGACGATTGGATCACCGTCTCGTTGCGCATCCGATAATCGTTTGAGAACAACAACGCCGCATCCTTCTCCACGGACAAACCCATTGGCCCGCGCATCGAAACTCTTGCAGCGACCATCCGGCGCCAACGCACCCGTCTTGGCGATGAGTTCCGTCGTTTGTGGGTGCACCATGAGACTTACTCCGCCGACGATGGCCAGATCGCTGTCGCCGGCGCGTAGACTCTGGCAAGCCAAGTGCGTTGCCACCAGGGACGAAGAACACGCAGTATCAATGGTTACCGCCGGCCCCTGAAAACCGAACGTGTATGAAATTCTCCCGGCGGGAAAAGAATGACCATTGCCGGTCGCCGAGTATAGATCTTGGTCGTCGGTAGGCAATTCGAAGTTTAGAAAAAAATAATCCGTATTCAGGACACCGACGAATACACCTGTCTTCGTTCCCTCGATACTCGCCGCCGGCAGACCACTTCGTTCGAGGGCTTCCCACGTTACCTCGAGCAACACGCGCTGCTGCGGATCCATCCGTTCGGCTTCCCGCGGCGAAATGCCGAAAAATGCGGCATCAAACTGGGCGACGTCTTTGATGAATGCTCCCCAGCGCGTCCCTTGCAACTGAGGATTCGTGTCGACATTCGGATCCACCGACCAACGGTCGGCAGGAACCGGCGAAATGGCATCAAATCCTTCAAGCAAGGATTGGCAGAGAGATTCAGGCGTATTTGCGTTCCCGGGAAAGCGACAACCCATACCAATGATGGCAATCGGCTCGGATTTGGCCAGTAGGAGCGCATCCCGCTGTGAGCGTACTTCCTTGAGTGCGACAATCGCGTCCCGGAGGCGACCCAAAATTTCACGCTCGTCAATTGCCACACTCAACCTCACTTCTTGATCGCGGCGATTTCGTCATCGAGCATAGCCAGCAAGTCATCTGCGCCCATTGTGGCGATTTGATTCGCAAGTTTAGAATCTCCTTCGCGTGTACTGGGCGCATTTAAAGTTTCAGCTCTCTGCGGGGCGGGTGCCAGTTGTTCCAAAATGAAGCCGACAAGTTTGGTCGTCGTGGGGTATGTAAACAGGAGCGTTGCGCGCAAGTCGAGTTTTAGACTGGCTTGAAGCCGATTGCGCAATTCCAAACTCATGAGCGAATCCATTCCAAGGCTCACGAACGTCGCATTCGGATCAATGCGAGACGGTTCGAGTCGTATCACGCGACCCAAGTGCTCCAGGATGAGCTTTTCCAATAACCGCGGGCGTTCGTGAGGCCGACTGGAATCGTACAATTGACGAAACGCGTCCGAATCATTTTCTGCGGTAGTTGCCGGCGTCTCGGTCCGGAGTTCTGAAAGAAGGGGCAGACTTGCCGATTGCGGATAAAAATCCTCCCATTGGCGTACGGAAAGGCGTATGGCCGCAATTTCGGCTCGGGGTCGCAGCAACAATTGGTGAAAAATAGCGTGTCCTGTTTCGGGTGAAATGCCATCGAACCCGCGTGCTTCGAGGCGTTTGCCGCGATTGTCCTGGGCTGCGGCAAGTCCGACATCGGTAAAAGCTCCCCACGCAATGCTCGTCGCCGGCAATCCGGCAATCGAGCGGGCCCGAGCAATCGCGTCCACGATCGTATTGGCAGACGAATAATTGCTTTGTCCCGGCGAACCGAGCACACCTGCACCGGAGGAATACAGGACGAAAAAGTCTAGGGGGATATCCAACGTCGCCAAATGAAGGTGCAATGCCCCAAGCGCCTTTGCTCCCATGACCGAAAGAAATGATTCTTCCGATAAATCCATCAGCGTACGATCTTCGAGGGCAACCGCGGCATGGACGATTCCGGCAAGCGGAGGCATTTCGAGTTTTTGAGCGGACAACAAGGCGGCGACGGATTCCTGGTGTGACACGTCGACTTGCGCCACGCGGACGCTCGCCCCGATGTGCTTTAGTCGATCCACGATTGCGTTTGCTTGTGGCGACGGGGCGCTTCTTCCAATGAGCAGGAGATGACGTACACCCTGATTCACCATCCAGCTTGCGAGTTCGAGACCGAGACCTCCAAGACCGCCGGTAATGAGATACGTTCGGTCCGCGTGAAATGCGAATTCACGTTGCGGTACCGCTTCGATGGTGCTGCGTATCATGCGCGCGACGAATCGGCCGGACGGGCGCAAAGCAACTTGATCCTCGCCGTCTTTGGCGAATAATTCGCGAACGATTTTCTCGGCTTCGTCCGGCATCGATTGGCATGACAAATCCACCCGCGTGCATTCGAGCGCCGGGTGCTCGAGGGCGAGCGTGCGCCCGAGTCCCCAAATGCCTGCTTGGCTGACGGCAATCGACGTATCGTTTCGATCGACGGCGTGTACACCGCGCGTAAAAAGATAAAGTCGAGGAACGTCGCGCCACCCTTGTACCAAAAGCGTTTGTGCCAAGCGCAAAGCCGTAACGCAACCGCGCCTCACGTCGGCGGACAATGTTTCCGTCGTTGTCCCGTTCCACGCCTCTGCATTGAGGCTCATGAAATGCAGAACCCCTTTGCATATACGTTTTGAACCAAAAGCGTCATGAAGCAGCGAACGAACTTGATCGGGGTCTGTCGCATCGAGACGGTATTCGCCGGTTTTTGAGAGCTCGTAATGGAAGCCTGCATTCGCTTCGACGCACGTTTCGCCACGCGCGCGCAACAGGGTCGCCACCGCACGACCCACGCCATGAACGTCGCCGAGCACGAGCCAGGCGCGCGTGGCGTTGTCCCGTGTTGGGGATTGGGCGGCGAGCTCCCGTTTTTGCCAAGCGAATTGGAGCAACAATTCATCCAATGGATGGGGGGTCGATTTGCGTTTGCCTTCGAGCGGTGTTATGCGCATTTCGGCCAATTCCACGACCACCTGTCCATTGTCGTCATAAACGGCGACTTTCACGCTATCCGAGCCGCTATTCGGGGATTCGACCAAACGCGCATGCATCCAAACCTGGCGGCTCGGGCGTCCGTAATATCGGAGATGAATGAATTCCCGAGGAACGACGGCTTGCGTTCCCAATTTCGACGCGAGCGCCCAACTTGCTCCCTGCAAACAAGCGTCGAGCAGAGCGGGGTGAATTGAATACGCCGCATCGAACGGTTCCGATTCGGGAAGCGAAATTCGACCGAATACCTCATTTTTCCCGATATGCACGGTCTGCACGCCACGGAACGTTTTTCCAAAACGTAATCCGTAATCACTCATGCGTGCATAATGGGCATCTGCGTCGACTTTTTGCGGGCAGCGACGTTCGATTGGCGCCATGGGTTCGGCTTCCGGGCGTTTGTCGGCGTCTATGTGCACGCGGGCCGTTGCATGACGAATCCACGACGTTTCGTCCATTCCGCGGCTGGAGATCCCAATTCCCGCAAATCCTTCGTCGTCCTTTTGAAGCACGAGTTGCACTTGTCGCTCGGTATCGGGCGCAAGCGCCAGCATATGGTCGAGCGACATTTCGTCAATGATGACCGTACCCGGGCCATAGACCGCGGACGCTGCGGCAAGGGCCATCTCGACATACCCCGTTCCGGGGAAAACCACTTCCGTATCAATGGCATGATCAGCCAAATAGGGGAATGCGTCCACGCTTAGAGATTGTTGCCAAACGTGTTCACCCGGCGCAATGGACGAATCGAAGCGTATCCCTAGGAGGGGATGAATCCCCGAGCCTTTGGCTTTGTTCGACTTTTTCGGGGCTTCGGCCCAATAATATTCTTTTTGCCAGGGATAAGAAGGCAGCGAAACGACACGTCCGCGCTGCGCATAAAGCTTGGTCCAATCGACATCATGACCATTGGCATAGAGGGTTCCCAATGCTTCGAGCATGGTACGTCGCTCGCTCGTGTTTCTTCTCCATGAGGCGAGGACTGTGCCCTGGGTCTGACTCGCGGCGAGATTTTCTTCAATGGAAGCGCTGAGGATTGGATGGGGGCTCATTTCGAGGAACGTGAGAAACCCCTCGCGGATCAAGTCGCGGATGACCTGCGAAAATCGTACGGGTTGTCGTAAATTGTCGGACCAATAGACGGCCGATAGTTCTGGGCCTTGCAAACTCACGGCGGTGACGGTTGAACGCAGATGCATTTTCCCCGCAATCGGACGCACGTCGTGTAATTCCGTGAGCAAATCGTTTCGCAGCGGTTCAACTTGTGGACTATGGGATGCAACGTCCACATTGATGCGGCGGCAATAGACGCCTTTCGCCTGCAGTTTGGCCAGGACGTTTTCCAAGGCGCCGGGGTTACCGGCCACCACGGTGGATCGTGGGCCATTGATGACTGCAATGGCCAATTCGCGTTCATAACCCGCAATGGCGGATTCGGCTTCCGTTTGCGACAATTCGACCTGGGCCATGGCGCCTTGGCCACGTATACGTCGAAGGAGTCGGCTGCGACGACATATAACTTTCATGGCGTCTTCGAGCGTCAGCATTCCCGCGACGTGAGCGGCTGCGACTTCACCCATGCTGTGCCCGACGACGCAATCGGCAACGATGCCCCACGATTGCCAAAGCGCGGCCAGGGCGACTTCAATGGCGAAAAGCAACGGTTGCAGAACGTCGATTTCTCCTGTTCGAGAATTCGTTTCATTGGCGGCAATTTGCTCGAGTATCGAGAAATCCGCCTCTTTTTTGATTGCGACGTCACACGCTTCCATGGCTTCGCGGAATACGGGCTCTTGCGCGAGCAGTTCACGTCCCATTCCGATCCACTGGGAGCCTTGGCCGGGAAAAACAAATACGATTTTGGAAGTCGCTCCCGGTGTTCGAATCGGCCGCATGACGCCTGTCGGTGATTCATTTCGCGCGGTGGCGTGGAGCAATTGCGTCAATTCGTCTCGATTGCCGGCAATGAGCGCGACTCGTTGCGGGTGATGTGTGCGCCTTGCACTGGCGGTATACGCGACGTCATGGAGCGAAATCTCGTTGTGGTTGGACAACCAGCCGGCGTAAGATCGTGCCAATGCAGAAAGTCCCTGGGGGACTTTTGCGGAGAGTGGAAGTAGATAGTAAGAATGTTCCAGTGTCGACGCCGTGGCGTTTGGTGGTGCGGGTTCTTCAATGATGAGGTGGGCGTTTGTCCCGCTCAAACCAAACGAACTCACGCCGGCGCGACGTGGTTTTGCGCTTCGTGGCCATGGGGTAGGCGATGATGCGACGACAAGGGGTGTGCCGTCGAATGAAATGCGGGGGTTGAGGCGACGAAAATGTAAATTCTTGGGAATTTTTTCATGTTCGAGCGCCAGCAAGACTTTGATGACGCCGGCGATGCCTGCGGCGCTTTCCAGATGCCCGACGTTGGATTTGACTGAGCCAAGGACGCAGTGGGAACGGTCCGTTCTTGGAACACCCAGCACAGCCTTCAATGCTTCTGCTTCGATAGGATCGCCCAGAGGCGTTCCGGTTCCATGCATTTCGACATACCCAATGTCGGCCGGGGACAAACGGGCGTGCTCCAGAGCTTGTTGGAGCATGGCCTGTTGCGCCGCGACATTGGGTGCCGTCAGGCCGGCCGAACGTCCGTCTTGATTGACAGCCCAGCCACGAATGACTCCGTAGATTCGGTCGTTGTCGCGGTGCGCATCGGACAAACGTTTCAAAATGGCGATACCACATCCTTCACCGCGGACAAACCCATTGGCCCGTGCGTCCAGAGTCTTGCACCGGCCATCCGGAGAAAGGGCTTTCAGCTCGACGGCAAGTGCCATCATACGAGGCGAAAGAATCGCATTGACTCCGCCCGCAATCGCCAAGTCGGAGTCACCCGTGCGTAAGCTATGACATGCTTGGGCAATGGCTACGAGCGATGACGAACAGGCGGTGTCGATGGCCATGGCCGGGCCTTGAAAACCGAATACAAACGATATTCTTCCAGCGATCGTGCTGGACATACTCCCGGTTGCACAATAGGCGTCGTATCGGTTCTCACGGTTTTCTCCGACGAGTTGCCGATAATCGCTGTTCCAAGTTCCGATGAATACTCCGGTGCGACTGCCGGAAAGCAAATCAGGTCGCTGCCCGGCATTCTCCAGGGCCTCCCAAGTGACTTCGAGCAGCATTCGTTGCTGAGGATCGAGGCTCTCCGCTTCTCGTGGAGAAATCCCAAAAAATTGTGCGTCAAAATGAGAAATATTATCAACCAATGCGGCCCACTGTGCCTCCTGGGCCTTTGCACCGACGGCATCCAAAGGCCAACGATCGGCCGGAATCTCGCGCACGGTATCTTTGCCGTCGTCGAGAATTCGCCAAAAAGCATCAAGACCGTCGCCGCCTGGAAAATGGCAACCGGCACCTACGATCGCAATCGGTTCATTGGCTGCTCGCTCCACGGCATCGAGCCGTGTTTTCATTTTTTCGAGAGCGAGGATTGCGCGTTGCAGTGCCGTCGGTTCGGGGATGGCTGCAAGCGCTTGCCCGGAATTGGATGAAGCCCACGACGCACTCATTTCAAGTACTCCTCGAATGCCTCCAATTGATTCAACAAATCAGGTTCATCGTGGGCGGTGCGGTCCTCGACGGATTCATCTCGAATGGCGGAAACGTCGCTCTGCGGGGCGCGTGTCGCAAGTTTGGCGTTGTGGGCACTTCCTGATTTCCGTGCTGGGAACATCTGCCCATCAAGGTATGCTGCGAGCGTGGCCGTCGTGGGATACGTAAACAAAAGCGTCGCTGATAGTTTTAGTCCCGAGGACGCTTCCATTCGATTCCGCAATTCGAGGCTCATCAAGGAATCGATTCCGAGGTTCGTAAATGGAGTATTTTTGTCGATCTTCCCTGAATCCAGGCGCAGAACCTTACCCACTTGTTCCCTCAAGTGAGATTCGAGTCGTTCTTGTCGTTGCATTGGTGTCAGTCGCTCGATATCGTTGAGAAAATTCCACCCTTGTGAAGCGTCGGGTTTTCCTTGGTCGTGAGCGAAAGCCGTAACGAAGGGAGCGCCGGCCATTTGCGGGTAAAATTCGACCCATTGCCGAACGTTGAAATGCATGAAGCTCAGCTCAGGTCGTGGTGACGCGATGCTCCTCCCGAAGAGTTCATTACCGTCTGCCGGGCTGAAGCTGGCAATACCTCTTGATGCAAATCTGCCGCCGCGATTGTCGGACGCTGCGGCAAGGCCAACCTCTGCGAACGCCCCCCATTGAATACTCATCGAGGGTAATCCCGCGGCGACACGCGCATGGCTCAGCCCGTCAACAAACGTATTGGCCGCCGCGTAATTGACTTGCCCGGGTGAACCCAAAATGCCCGCTCCAGATGAATAGAGGACAAAGAAATCCAACGGAATGTTTCGCGTTGCTTCATGGAGGTTCCATGCGCCAAACACTTTGGGCTCGATGGCTTGGAAAAACTCCCGTTCCTCCATTTCCGGGACGGTGCGATCAGCAATGACGGCAGCTGCATGCACGACACCGAGCAGAGGTGGCATGTCTTGGCGGATGGTTGTGATGACCGCGTCGACGTCGTTGCGTCGCACCACATTTGCTTGCATTACTCGCACCGTGGCGCCCGCGTTTTGCATGATGGTAATGGCCGCTTGTGCTGTCGCGCCGGGCGAATTCCGCCCAACGAGGACGATGTGCCTGGCGCCTTGCCCCACCATCCATCCCGCCAAGGACAATCCCAAACCACTGAGTCCGCCCGTGATCAAATAAGTACCATCACTGCGTATTCGAGCACTTTTGGCGATTGGTACCGAAATTCGAGCATCCTGGCGATTGACGGTGAACGCCAATTTGCCCGTGTGTCTTCCTTGCGCCATTTGTCCGAACGCTTCAACAGCATGCGCCATTGAAAACGCGGTATACGGGAGCGGCTTGAAAACCCCTGCCGCAAACAAATTGATGACTTCGTGCAGCAATGCTGCGACCGTCTCGATACGATTGCGCATCATGCCACGAAAGTCGACCAGCGTAAAAGATAGGTTTCTCAAGAAAGGCCGTAATCCAAGGGGGCGATTTTCATAATAATCACGCTTGCCAATCTCGACGAAACGACCATGATCTCTCAATAAGTCCAAACTTGCATCAAGAAGCTTGCCGGACAATGAATTCAAGACAACGTCGATCCCCTCTCCGTTGGTGATGCGACGAATATCGGCGACGAACGATAAGGAACGCGAGTCGAGCGCGTGGTGCACGCCCAAGTTTCGCAGGAAATCACGTTTTTCATCACTGCCGGCGGTTGCAAAAACCTCAGCCCCAACGTGGAGCGCCCACTGAATTGCGGCGAGTCCAACCCCGCCGGCTCCGGCATGAATCAGGACCCGTTCGTTCTTGCGTAGCACCGCAACTCGAGACAGCGCATAAAATGCGGTCAAGAAGACGCTCAACATCGATGCGCCTTCGCACCAATTCACGTTCGCGGGCTTCGCAATCACGAATTGTTGTTTTGCGATGACGTGCGTGGCCATTGCACCGGGAGCCAAAGCGATCACTTCTTGACCGACGGCAAGGTCTTGTGAGACGCCTTCACCTACACGTACGATGCGTCCGGCACATTCGCCACCAAGGCGTGGACCTGGCGCAATCTCATTGGGCAGATCATCCGGCACGACGCCCATTGCGAGCAGCACGTCCAGAAAATTCATGCCGGCCGCTTCGACTTCGATTTCCACTTCCCCACGGCCGGGCATTCGGCGTTCGATAGCGCGCAAGGTAAGACGCTCCAAAACGCCGGGCTCATGAATGCTCAAGCAATAGGGACGCCCGCCCGCGGCTTCCAATCGCTCCCGATGATTGGCGTTCGTGTTTGAATGACCTCGAACGAGACGCGCCACATAACGGCGCCCCCTCCGATATGCGATTTGATCTTCATTGCTGCCCGACGTCAATTCACGCGTCACAATCGTCGCATCGTCGGGGTCGGGTTTTGGCGGTAGGTCGATGCGGACGCATCCCATGTCCGGGTGTTCCATGGCAATGACTCGTCCCAGGCCCCAGATCGTAGATTGCGACACGGATATCGTGCTTGTATCCGCATCGACGGCTTGCGCTCCGCGCGTCAGCACGTACAAGCGTGGTACGTCCCGCCAACCTTGTTTCAGGAGGGTTTGCGCCAAACGCAACGCGCTGAAGGTACCTGCTCGCAGGTCCTTCGCCAATGTGGCTTCCGTAGTTTCTTGGAAGGTTGCTCCATCTAGCGGCAAGCAATCAATGACGCCTTGACATCCCTGTCTTCCAAATGCGGTTTGTAGCATTCTCCCCCATTGCGCAAGATCTGTCGGATTCAGTCGATATGCGTTTTCTCCAAGCTGTGCATATTCGTCGTACGCAGTAACTTCCACCACTCGATCGCCGGATTCCCGCAAACGATTCGCAATCGCTGTTCCGATACCTTCCGTGTCGCCAACGACCATCCAGATTTGTTTACCGGCTGTTTCCGGCTCGTGCGCGATGTCGAGCTCGGCGATTTGCCACGCCACCTCGAAGATACAATCGGCGTACGGATCCGTCGCGTTCGATTCGGCCGAATCCAACAAGCGGAAGCGGAGTGCCCCAACTTCGAGCAGTACACGCCCATTTTCATCGCGCGCAAGGAGCGTTACCGTCGGCGTCGGGTCGACCGGATTATGTACAACTTGTGCATGAATCCAAACCTCAGTCCCCGGGGCATGATGCATTTGCACGGCGCTTATGCTTGTCGGGACAATCGTACCTTTGCCAAGCGCTGGAAGGACGACCTGCAACGCACCTTGAAAATATGCATCCAGCATTGCCGGATGGATGAGATATCCGTCCATGCCATTGCGGAGTTCCTCGGGGATGCGTACGCGTGCCACGGCTTCATTGTTGCCTACTCGTATCGCGGTCAAGCCGCGAAATGTGGTGCCGAAGGATATTCCTCGGGCTTGTGCGTCGTCGTAATGCGTTCGAGGTTCAATCACCTTTGGACATCGGGCCTCGACGTCGTGTCGTGCCATCAATCCGGGGAATTGATTCGAATCTGGGACGAATCGCAAGGAGCCGGAGACATGTCGCACCCATTCTTTCGTCTGTTCTCGGCGACTCGAAATTGCAATCGAGGCGGTGTCTGCAGCTTCCTCCGTGACAGATACCTGCACGAACCGGACTTCGTCCGCAGCGAGCGCCAACATCTGCTCGAACGCGAGATGTTCAATCTGAACGGCACGGTCACCGAACACCGATTTGGCCGCGGCAAGTACCATTTCTACGTAACCGGCGCCCGGAAAAACCATTTCTCCTTGTACCCGGTGGTCGCCGAGATAAGGAAACGCGGCTAAGCTGAGTTTTTGTTCCCAGAGATGAAGCCGGGGCTGTGATGCCGGGACAAGCCCTACACCGAGCAAGGGATGTTCCCCATTAAAATGAGCGATCGGTGTGCGTGGCGCGGGCGCGTCGATCCAATATCGTTCCCGCTGCCAGGGATACCGAGGCAATGTTGTAACCCGCCCGCGTATCGGAAAAAGCTTGCTCCAATCAATCTCGGTGCCGCGAACATGAAGGGTGCCGAGCCCTTCGAGCATCGTACGTTGTTCGTTTGTTTGTCGGCGCATGGAAGCAATGACCTGACCATCCACATTCAACCATTTGAGGTTTTCCTGTATCGATGGGAGCAGAATGGGGTGCGGACTCATCTCGATGAAGACATCATGGCCGCTGCGCATCAAATCCTGCGTCACCTGCGAAAAACGGACGGGCTTCCGCAGATTGTCCAGCCAATACGAGCCAACCAATTCTCGTCCCGATAATGGTTTTCCAGTGACCGTCGATTGCATTTGTACTTGACCCGCCACGGGATGCACATCGGCCAATTGAGCACGCAGCTCCGAAAGCAATGGTTCTACTTGCGGACTGTGCGACGCGACGTCGACTTTCACGCGTCGACAGAAAATGCCTTTGCCTTCCAGATTCGCCAATAATTTTTCCAACGGAGCCGGATCACCCGAAATAACCGTGGATCGAGGCCCGTTGCTGACCGCGACGCTCAATTGGGTCTCATAACCGTCAATTGCACCTTCAGCTTCGGCCATGGGCAATTCAACGAGCGCCATTGCGCCTCGACCGCTGATGCGCTTCAAGAGCCGGCTGCGACGGCAAATGATTTTCGCGGCATCGTCCAAACCGAGCATACCGGCGACGTGAGCCGCCGCGACTTCACCCATGCTATGTCCGATGACGCAAGATGGCTCGATACCCCACGATCGCCAAAGTTTCGCCAGCGCAACTTCGATCGCAAAAAGAAGCGGCTGCACGACGTCGATTTCGTGAAGTCGCGATTGGCGCTCACCCGCGGCCAATTGTTCGATAATGGAAAACCCACCCTCGCGCTGTACGAGAGATTCACACGCTTCCAATGCTTCGCGGAAGGCGGGCGCGTCGACGAGCAGTTGTCGTCCCATCCCCAACCATTGCGAGCCTTGACCAGGAAAAACGAATACGATGCGCGGGGCCCCCGGTGACGACGTTCTTCCTTGCGCGACCCCTGCGGGCTGCTCGCCTCGGACAAACGATTGCAACAATTTGGTGAATTCTTCGTACGACTCGGCAACGGCTGCGAGTCGATGCTCGTGATGCGTTCGTCGCACGCTTGCGGTGTAGATTGTATCCTGCAAAGACGCGCCATGTTCTTGGGAACACCATTTTGCATAAGAATGCGCAAGATCTGACAACGCCTCTGGACTCTTTGCCGACAGCGGCAAGAGGTATGCGGAGTTTTTCGGGACGGGCGGTTTTGATTCTGCAAAAGGTGCGTTTTCGAGAATGACGTGCGCATTCGTTCCACTGACCCCGAATCCGCTGATTCCAGCGATTCGGGAGCCATTTCCCGGCGTCCATAAGAGGCGCTGGGTTGGAATCACAAGTGACGTTCCGTCAATTTCGATGCGTGGATTCAAGGCGCGAAAATGCAAATTCGCCGGAATCTCACCATGACGAACGCATTGCACGGCTTTGATGATTCCAGCAATACCGGCCGCCCCTTCCAAGTGCCCGATGTTTGTCTTGACTGCCCCAAGTGCGCACGGCTGACCATTGGCTCTAGGCTTGCCAAGTACGGCTTTGAGTGCGTCGACCTCGATCGGGTCGCCCAAGGCCGTTCCGGTTCCATGCGTTTCGACGTACCCGATGTCTGCCGCGTCCACGCGTGCATTCGCGAGCGCTTGGCGCAAAACGGATTGCTGCGCCAATACATTGGGCGTCGTGAGCCCCGTCGAGCGACCATCTTGATTGACCGCAGACCCGCGAATGAGTGCAAAAATGCGATCGCCACTCTCAACTGCATCCGCGAGGCGTTTGAGCACGATGATTCCACAACCTTCGCCGCGTACGTAGCCGTTCGCTCGACCATCGAACGTCTTGCACCGTCCGTCGGGAGACAACGCATTCATCTGTGCCATCATAGCCATCGTGTAAGGCGAAATGATCGCACTCACGCCGCCGGCGAGCGCAACATCGCATTCTCGGTTTCGCAAGCTTTGCACTGCCAAATGAACGGCAACCAACGACGAGGAACAAGCGGTATCGACCGTGACGCATGGTCCTTGCAGGCCAAGCGTGTACGAAATTCGTCCGGCGGCGGTACTGCCGAGATTGCCCGTTGCGGCATACGTATCCACGGCATCCATACCGCAGGCGACGATGTGCTGTTGATAATCGATCACCGCCATACCGACGAAAACACCGGTGCGACCTTTCGTCGACGGGTCGCCAATTTGCCCAGCGTCTTCGAGCGCTTCCCAGCTTATTTCGAGAAGTAATCGTTGCTGGGGATCGAGACTCGCGGCTTCACGCGGCGAAATTCCAAAAAACGACGCATCGAAATCCGTGATGTTTTCAAGAAGCGCAGCCCACCGCGTTTCACGACGATCCATCGGTATTGCGGTGGGTGGCCAGCGTGACGACGGGATCTCGACGACGGCATCCACTCCATTCCGCAGTGCGTCCCAATAGGCTTCAGGCGATCGACCCCCACCCGGAAATCGGCACGCCATTCCAACAATCGCAATGGACTCATGCTGTTGTTCGAGTAATGCGTCGCGTTCGGTTCGGACACTCTTCAGGGCAACGAGTGCTTCGCGCAGTCGGGCACGATAATCGACCTCTGCAACGCTCATTTGGTGGACCCCCTGTAAGCTAACGACAATTCCTCATCGAGCATTGCCAGTAGTTCCGGATCATCCACCTGCTCGGCTTTGGTTTCCGTACTTTGCACCAACCTGAGAGGCGGCATGGTTTTCGGGATTTCGGGTGGCCCGTCCAGCTGCACCTGCGCCAACAAATGCCGAGCCAGATCACCCGAATGCGCGTAGGTAAAGAGCAGCGTCGCCGGAAGGACGAGATCAAGCTCCCTTTCGAGACGATTACGAACTTCGACGCTCATGAGTGAATCGACTCCGATTTCCCGGAATGGAACCGTCCGTTCAATGCGCGTGACGCTCGTATGCAGCACATCGGCGACAATTTGTCGAATGCGCACTTCCAGCAATCCTGAACGCTCAGCTTCGGGCGCATTCATGAGGGTCGCACGGAATGCTTGCGATTGCCCGGTTTGCGTTTCATTCTTGCGCGCGCGGCGAAGTTCGGCGAAGAAAGGTCGCGCCGCCAATTGTGGGAACGTTCCCAACCATTGGCGCACGTCGAAACGCATGACACCAGCCACACCGCGAGGCGCTGCCAGCAGACGCTGCATAATCGTATCCCTATCCGTCGACGTGAGGTGGTTGTTATGGGAGGGGCGCGGCTCTGCGGCATCAACAATGGCTCCCCATTGTATACTCATGCCCGGAAGCCCTTCGGCGGCTCTTGCTAGACAAAGCGCATCGGTGAAGGCATTGGCCGATGCAGTGTTGGCTCTTCCAGGAGTCCCGACGAGCCCGGCCGTGGACGAATATACAATGAAAAAATCGAGGGGCAATGTTCGAGTCACATGGTGCAGATTCCACCCGCCGACTGCTTTGGCTTCGATCGCATCAAAGAATGGTTTCTCCTCCATCATTGTCAGCGATTGCTCCTCATCAACAGAGGCCGTATGGGCTATGCCCCGAAGCGGCGGCATCTCCGTTTTGATGCGGGCAACGATGGCTTCTACCTCGGAAGGTTCGGCGATATTTGCATTGATTGAGTGCACCATGGCGCCCATCTTGCGTATATTTGCAACGGCGGATTCCGTTTCTGCCGCGCCAAGGTCGCCTCCCACTAACACGATGTGTCTCGCGCCGTTTTGGGCCAACCATTGCGCCGATGATATTCCAAGGCTGTGACCTGCGATGGTCACCAAGTATGTCGAATCACCGCGTATTTTTATTTCGGCCGTCGAGCGATCCGATTCCAATTGGTGTGAACGGCGGGTCGCCGGCATCGCGTCGATGCTCGGCGTTTCGCTTGGATTCCATGTTCCTCGAACCAGCCGAGAAACGTAACGCTTTCCGAATCTGAATGCAATCTCGTCTTCATTCGTATTCGCCACGAGTTCACGCACAATGAGCGCCGCTTCGTTCGATGCGGGTTGTGATGGCAAGTCAATCCGGTGGCATCCCATATCCGGTTGTTCGACAGCCATAACTCGACCGAACCCCCAAACCGTCGCTTGCGTCAGGGATCGTGAAATGTCGGATTTGTTCACCGACTGGGCGCCGCGAGTCAACACGTAAAGTCGGGGCGTGTCTCGCCACGAGCGCTTCAAAACGGATTGCACCAAACGCAAGAGGCTGAACGTGGCATTTCGTATATCGACGTGGAGACTTGTGCCGGTTATTTCTTGCATGGGCGTCGTGTCCAGAGGCAGGCAATCGATGATTCCGTGGCAAGCCGATTTACCAAAGGCGGCCGTCAGCACCAGCTCCCATTGATCGGGATCCGTCGGATTCAAACGAAATGCATCCGGACCCGTGCGTGCATATTCGTCGTGTACCACCACTTCGACGACGCGATTGCCTAGATCGCGCAGCTTTTCGCAAAGCGATTTTCCGATGCCTTGCGAGTTCATGAGCACCAGCCAAGACTCGGACAACGCCTTTCCTTCTTCCGAAGCCGTCGACAAATCCGATTGCTGCCAAACGATTTCGAACAGATCGTTCGCATACGGATCAGTCACCTCTTCATTATGAGGCTCATTTGCGGCAAGCGGGTTGTTTCGAGCGACCGTATGCGAGTATTGTCGCAACGACGAGAGCGCATCGAGCATGGTTTGTTGCTCGTTTGTTTCACGACGCATGGATGCTATCGCGATGCCGTGCGCGCCGAGCTCACGCAGATTTTCTTCGATCGATACGGTCAAAATGGGGTGCGGACTCATTTCGACGAAAACCCGATACCCGTCTCTGATCAAACTCTGCGTTACGTTTGAAAAGTGCACGGGCTCTCGTAAATTGGCAGCCCAATATGCCGCGACCAAATCCGGCCCTTGCTGTTGTGTGCGTGTCACAGTCGACCACATGGTCACCCTGCCAGTGTTTGGTTGCACGTTGCGCAACAAAGTTAGAAGATCGCGACGTAGCGGGTCGACCTGCGGACTATGCGATGCGACGTCCACCTTCACACGGCGACAATAAACACCACGCGCTTCGAGTCTTGCGAGCACCTCGTCAAGGGCATGCGTTTCTCCCGCAAGCACCGTGGATCTTGGGCCGTTGCTCACAGCCACACTCAGTTTGTCCGAGTAATTCACAATCGATGCTTCGGCGTCCGCAACAGTCAATTCGACGAGCGCCATTGCGCCTTGACCGCTAATGCGTTTCAGTAGTCGACTACGGCGACAAATGATCTGAACCGCATCCTCCAGGCTCAACATTCCCGCGATGTGTGCGGCGGCAACTTCACCCATGCTATGCCCGACAACACAATCGGGCTCGACACCCTTCGAGCGCCACAATGATGCTAACGCGACTTCCATTGCGAACAATATCGGCTGCACGACATCGACTTCATCCAGGCGCGACGTAAATTCATCCGCCTGCAATTCGTCCCATACGGAGAAGCCCGATTCGTGTCTGATGGCTGCATCGCAAGCCGAAAGCGCATCCCGGAACGCCGGCTCCTCCGCGAACAATTGGCGCCCCATGCCCAACCATTGCGATCCTTGTCCTGGAAAAACGAATACCACTTTGGGACGAGCAGAATCGGCTGCTGCGGGATTTGAAACAGCGTTGCGTGATGGTGATGCTACATGTTTCGGCAAATCCACCCAATATCGTTCACGTTGCCAGGGATAAGTCGGCAAAGGAACACAGCGCCCGCCGCTCGGCAGAACCCGCGCCCATTCAATACTGCACCCGCGCGTATGAAGCCCTCCGGCCATTTCCAGTAACGCGCGGCGCTCTTCGTAACCGTGGCGCAATGTTCCGATGACGTACCCTTCGGCGTTTTTTGAGGCCAAACACTGCTGGATCGATCGAACGAGGCCCGGATGCGGCCCGATTTCCAAAAATAACTGGTATCCATCGCGAATTGCCGAGGTTACTGCGCCGACAAAATCCACCGTTCGTCGAATGCTGCTCCCCCAGTAATGCACATCGAGCTCTTTGCCATCGACACAATCACCCAAAATGGTGCTGTACATGGCTAAAGTTGCGCGCCGGGCATCCACGCGCGTGATGCGATCGACCAATTCACGTTCATAAACGTCCATCTGCGGACTATGAAATGCGTAATTGGGTCGTAGAGGCCGGGTTTTGTGACCTTTTCGCTCGCAACGCAAAACGATGTCATCCAATGCCTGCGATGCCCCGGACAATACAACCGAGTTGGGATCATTGATCGCGGCAATCGCGACCCGATCTTCATATCCCACGAGAATGGCTTGAGCTTCGCTCGGCGTCATGGCCACCGAAACCATCTTGCCCATCCCGGTCGCTTTTTGCATGATCCGGCCGCGAATCGCCACCAATCGAATGGCCTCGTCGAGCGATAGAATTCCCGCGATGTGCGCGGCGGCAATTTCCCCGACGCTGTGACCAATCATGGCGTCCGGCGAAATACCCCACGACCGAAGCATTTCGACCAATGCAACTTGCACCGCAAAAAGTAATGGCTGCGCGACCTGCGTGTCATTTATGCGCGACATGGTTTCGGGCGCATCGAGCTCATCCAAAATGCTCCAACCCAGCCGCGAAGTCATCAAATTGTCGCACGTGTCGATGACCGAGCGAAATGACGCATCCGATTCATACAATTGTCGCCCCATACCGAGCCATTGCGACCCTTGACCGGAAAATACAAATACAATCTTCGCTCGCGCCGGGCTCGCTTTGCCTTCGGCCACCCCGGTGGATCCATGGCCCTGCAGATAAGCATCCAGTTGCTCGGCGAGCTCGTGTTTTGTTCGTCCGACGACCGAAAGTCGATGCACATAATGACTGCGACGTGCGCTCGCAGTGTATACGATATCCAGCAATCGCGGAGCCGAATCCGTCCTGAGCATGTCTCGATATGCCGCGGCATGAGCCCGAAGAGCCCCCTGCGTTTTTGCGGAAATCGGCAACAAAAGGGTCGCGCTTTCTTCTTCGAGAAGCGCCTCTTCCAAATTCTTCGGCGGTTCCTCGATGATGACGTGCGCATTGGTTCCGCTTATCCCAAATGAACTGATGCCGGCATATCGAGGTCGAACACCCGGTGTCCACGGCTTTGCCGTTTGCGCGATTTCCAGCGGAGTACCACCAAGGTCGATTCGCGGATTCAGCGATCGAAAATGAAGATTTCCCGGGATTTTTTCATATTGCATTGCCAGGACAGCTTTGATGAGTCCGGCAACGCCCGCCGCTGCTTCAAGATGACCGATATTCGATTTGAGCGCGCCAAGAACGCACTTTGCCCCGCGATCCCGCGGCGCTCCAAATACGGCTTTGATCGCCTCGACTTCAATCGGATCGCCGAGCGATGTGCCCGTCCCGTGCGTCTCCAAATACGCAATGTCCTGCGGGGACAAACGCGCACTTTCCAAAGCTTGCCGCAAAAGCGCTTGCTGAGAAAGAACGTTCGGCGCCGTCAATCCCGTCGAACGCCCGTCCTGATTCACCGCCGAACCGCGAATCAAGGCCAGGATCGAATCGCCATCACGCTCGGCATCGCTCAGTCGTTTGAGCACCAACATTCCGCAGCCTTCGCCACGCACATAGCCATTGGCGCGAGCATCGAATGTTTTACACCGACCATCAGGCGAAAGAGCCTGCGTCTTGCTCAATAAATGGGTCGTGCTCGGAGCGAGCATCAAATTGACGCCTCCGGCAATCGCCATCGTGCTCTCCCCGCTCCGCAAACTCTGACAGGCCAAATGAATGGCCGTGAGCGACGACGAGCAGGCGGTATCAATGGCCATGCACGGGCCTTGTACACCGAGAATATAGGACAATCGGCCCGCTGCCGTGCTCAGCACCGTACCGGTAAAACAGTAGGCGTCGAGATCATTGGGATCTCGCGTCAAAACCCGGAGTTGATAATCCGGCGCCCAAATGCCGACGAATACGCCGGTTTTGGTCCCCATGAGCCGCTCGGGCAATTGCCCCGCCCGCTCGAGAGCCTCCCAGGTGACTTCGAGCAACAATCGATGCTGCGGATCCATGCTCTCGGCTTCACGTGGGGAAATGCCGAAAAATGCAGCGTCGAACCGATCGACGTTGGTCAAAAAAGACCCCCAACGAAGCGCACGCGTATCGCCTTCCGAATTGGCGCCTTCCTGTTCGACACGCCAACGATCCGCGGGAATTTCGCTTATGGTATCGACGCCGTCTTCCAACAACTTGAAAAAGGATTCCGGTGTATTCGCTCCGCCGGGGATTCGACAAGCCATGCCGACGATGGCAATCGGCTCCGTTCGCGCACGCTCGAGGGCTTCGAGTTTCGTGCGCATTTTTTGAATCGTTACAATGGCTCGTTGCATCGATGACAAATTCGATGCGGGCGGCGAATCGTCGTCGGAAAAACCCGGCCCGGAGACATCGACGCGTTTCGTCGTCACTGCAGGTAATCCTCCGACCGAGCCAATTCTTCTTCGAGCAATAATTCAGCTTCGGCGACCGACATTTGCCGAATCGCAACCGACGCCGGCATTGTTGCATCCGACGACGTCCCCATGGACCGTTCACCTTGTTTCGTCGATCCCGTCGTCAGCACGGCGCCCGTGTCCGTCGTCCGTTGTTTCGTCGCGCCGATGTTTATGCGTTCGAGCAAGTAATCCGCGAGCGACGCAGGGTTTGGATAGGTGAACAGCAAGGTCGCCGAAAGACGCACCCCAAGGCTGAACTCCAGGCGATTTCGCAGCTCGAGGCTCAAGAACGAATCCATTCCCAAACTCTTGAATGATGATAAACGATCGACCCTGGAGGTATCCAGTCGAAACACATGACCCACATGTTCGAGCACGTGTTCCTCGAGGAGCGATAATCGCTCCGAGGCGGGCTTTCGTTCCAAAATCTGCCGAAATGCCGCTTGGGTCGATGAATTGCGATCCGCCACGCGTTCGCGCTGCAATTCCGACCAATAAGGACTGCCCGCCACATGAGGATAAAAGTCGAGCCATTGATGGAGCGACAACCGCAAAATGGCGACTTCGGCACGGGGACGTTCGAGCAGCCTCGAAAGGGCAAAGAGACCTTGTGCGGAGGTGATGCCTTCAATCCCTCGATGCGACATGCGCTGCTCTTGCTCGCTATGCGATTCGTCGTGTCCGATATCGGTAAACGGCGCCCAGTGAATGCTCGTTCCGGCCAATCCCGCGCGACGACGGGCATGAGCAAGGCCATCGAGAAATGCATTCCCCGCAGCATAATTCGCTTGTCCCGGCGCACCCAAGAGCGAGGCCACGGATGAAAACAGGACAAAGAAATCGAGATGCGTATTTTGACATAACGAATGCAAATGAAACGCTCCGACGACTTTCGGCGCCATGACGTGCAAAAAGCGATCGGCGTCCATATCGAGTAACGTGCGGTCGTCGAGAGTTCCCGCCGCATGCACGATACCTCGCAGCGGCGGCATCGTTTGCTCGATATGCGAGAAAACCGTGGCCATCTGGGCTTTGTCGGTCACGTCCGCCTGAACGGGAACTACGTGCGCTCCGGCCTTTTCCATTCGAGAAATAGCTTCACGAGCGGTCGCGGATGGAGGTTTTCGCGACAAAAGAACCAATTGCCTGGCCCCTTGTTCCACCATCCATTGCGCGAGGGACAAACCAAGGCTCCCCAAACCTCCGGTAATCAAATACGATGCTTCCGCTCGAATGCCACGTCGCGGCCGATCCGCCGGGAGAATTTGCGTCATCGGATCGCTCATGTCGATGACGACTTTGCCGATGTGTTTGGCTTGAGCCATGAATTGAAATGCGGAACGCACGTCGTTTGCCGGGAAAACATGCAATGGCAGCGGCTGAAAAACTCCCATTTCGAACAGCTGCGTGACTTCACGCAACAGCGAACCCAGCAGAGCCGGTCGCTCCAGCGCCATTCCGGGCAAATCAACGGAAGCAAATGAAACGCTTCGGCGCAGGGCCGGCATCTGGGTATTCAAAAGAATATCCCGTTTGCTCAATTCGACGAAACGGCCATAAGGCGCGAGCAATTCGAGGCTGCGTGCGCGGGCATCACCGGTCAGCGTATTGAGAACGACGTCGACCCCTTGGCCCGCCGTGGAATCCATAATTTCCGCAGCAAAAGACAACGATCGCGAATCCATGACATGATCGATGCCGATGGATCGCAAATACGCGCGTTTTTCGTCGTTGCCCGCGGTAGCAAAAATCTCGGCTTGCAGGACGCGCGCCATTTGAATGGCTGCCAATCCGGTCCCGCCCGCGGCCGTATGAATGAGAATACGTTCGTCTTGCCCCAACCGGACGAGCTTGTTCAATGCATAATAAACAGTCATGAAAACAACGGGCAAAGATGCTGCTTCGACAAACGAACATTTGGAAGGCTTGGGCGCGACGAATTCGGCCAATGTCGTCACGTGAGATCCAAGCGATCCCGGCGCGAAAGCAACGACTGGCTGACCCACGACCACGTTCTCCACGCCGGGTCCGACGGCCACGACGTGACCGGCGCATTCGTATCCAAAACGCAAGGACTCGGCGGCGGCGCCCGGCACCATGCCCATTGCGCCCATGATGTCGGGGAAATTCAGCCCGGCCGCCTCCACTCGAATCTCGACTTCGCCCACGCCGGGCGCCCGACGCGGAGATTCGCGCATGTGCAATCGTTCCAATACGCCCATTTCCACGCATTCGAGTCGGAATGGTCGCCCATTGGCCGGCTCGACCGGAGGCCGTGCTTCGGAGATATCGCCCGCTTCAAATGAGCTCTTCACAATGCGAGCGACAAATCGACCCTCCTTGCGATAAGCGACCTGA
>WBZU01000303.1_pt1 | contig 44634 bp, 41 predicted proteins | sample 5204311 | NCBI WGS metagenome assembly WBZU01 (sample SAMN12344359, study PRJNA552823) | activated sludge metagenome | biome: Activated sludge suspended growth; feature: Nitrification reactor; material: Wastewater; isolation source: activated sludge from nitrification reactor of wastewater...
ACTCGCGCTCGCCGCCGCCAACGAACAACTCGCCGGCCGCCTCTCCCGCTTCGTCTCAAATCTGCTCGACATGACGCGCCTGGAAGCCGGCGCCATTGATATCCGCCGCGACTGGGTGGACGTTAAAGACGCGGCCGCAAGTGCGATTGACCGCGCGCGCAAGGCGTTTCCGGGGCGAAAGATCGAGAGCACCTTTCCCGACGCGTTGCCGCTCATTCGTGGCGATGCGGCCCTGTTGGAGCAAGTCATGCTCAATCTGCTCGACAATGCCCACAAATACAGCGATCCGAACTCTGCCACCGAAGTCAAAGTGACGTCGGCGCCTGCCGAAATCATGCTGACCGTGTCCGATCGAGGGATCGGCATTCCTGCTGAGGCCCTGGAGAAGGTGTTCGACAAGTTCTATCGTGTCGCCGGCGGCGACGGCCGTGCGCCGGGAACGGGCCTCGGCCTGTCGATCTGTGCTGGCATCGTCAAAGGCATGGGCGGTGCTATCAAGGCAGAGAGCCCGATCGTGGAAAAAAGAGGGACACGCATCACCGTGACCCTGCCAATCGAGCCCAACGGCCTGTCGCGGCAGACGAGGAGCCTGTCATGACAGCGCATCGCGTCCTGGTCGTCGACGACGAGCCGCAGATTCAGCGGTTCCTGAAGCCGAGCCTGGGTGCTGCCGGCTACGAGGTGATTGCCGCCGTCAACGGGTCACAAGCGCTCAAAGCCGCCGCGACGCAAGCGCCTGACATCATTCTGCTCGATCTCGGCCTGCCCGACATGGACGGCAAGGACGTGATCGCAGAGCTTCGCACGTGGTCGAAGGTGCCGATCGTCGTGCTCTCTGCGCGTGACCGCGAGGCGGAAAAGATCGCAGCACTCGATTTGGGCGCCGACGACTACGTGAATAAACCGTTCGGCATCGGCGAGTTGATGGCGCGCCTCAGGACGGCCCTGCGTCACGCCACTCAAAGCGCGGGTGAAGTCGCGAAAGTCGTCAGCGGCGACCTCGTCATCGACGTCGCCGCGCATTCGGTTACCCGCTCCGGCACACCAATCAAGCTGACGCCGAAGGAGTTCGAGCTTCTCGCCATCCTTGCCCGCAACGCTGAGCGTGTCGTTACACACCGCCAGATATTGACCTCCGTCTGGGGCCCGGCCCACACCGAAGACCTTCAGTACCTGCGCGTCTTCATCGGCCAACTGCGGCAGAAGCTGAAACGCAGTCCAGACGATGTCGAGTTGATACAGACCGAAGCGGGTATCGGCTATCGCCTTGTCCCTTAAGACGTGCAGTCAGCATTTCGGCCCTGCACGGCCAATCGCCGCCGGCGCGTGGGGCTCATTGCCGCGATTGAGGACGGTTCCTAATTGCGCGCCTCAGCGGCCACCCTGGATGTAGTGTTCAAGCTGTTCGATGATGAATTTCTGATCGGCAATAATGCTTTTGACCATATCACCGATCGAGACGATACCCACGACCTTCTTGTGGTCCAGAACGGGCAGATGGCGCACAGCTTTTGCAGTCATGACCGCCATGCACTCCTCCACCGTCTGATCCGGCCGGGCGCAGATAACCCTTGTCGCCATGATCTCGCTGACCAGAGTTCCGGGTGACGTACGTCCCAGCAATGCGATCTTCCGGGCGTAATCCCGTTCAGTAATAATGCCGGCGAGTTGGCCGCCATCTAGAACCACCAGCGCACCGATCCGGTGCTCTGCCATTATCTTGAGGGCGTCGAAGACGGAGGCGTCGGGACGAATATGATATACGTCGCGGCCTTTCTCGCTGAGGACATGTCGTACTGTTGGCATCCGATTATCCGTTTTCAGCATTTGGGCGGCACGAGTGCTTGCCAGGGTCACTGCACGTATCGGCGTCTCTCATTGAGCCGGTCTCGACTGGCACGCAATGAAGTCAACCGATGTAGGAAACGGCTTGACTAGTTGCGCGCGCTAATGTGTGCGTGCGGGATGTCGGCCATCAGGCAATGGAAATTCTGACCGGTGACATGAACAAGCGTACAGTGGTCGCCTCCTTCGAAATAGATGTCGTCAAAACCTTCGAAGCTGTCGTCCATCACGGCCGTCAATCCGTAGGCGCCGGCGACGGGCGGGACCGAACCCAATTCGCAGTCGCCAAATATCATCGACGCTTCAGTTTCGGTCGCCAGTTCGATCGGTTGTTGAAGCCAATTGGAAAGCGCCTCGATCTGTACATGGCACGATGCCGGTACGATCGCCAAAAGGTATCCGTCGTTACGCCTCATGAGAACGCCCTTGGCCAAATTGTCCTCGGGTATGGAACAGGCGTGTGCCGTCGCCGACGAACTCAGGGTGTGCTCATGAGTCGTGACGTCATAGGGAACGCCCCGATCGTCGAGATACTGCTCGAGTGATAATGCGATGCCCATGGCAAGTCTCCTATCCTACCATCCGCTGGACGGTCATTGGCGGCCGGAGAACCCGTACTGCACTTTCGCTTATCCAGGCCGCCGATCAATCGATGGACGTAAATGGATCCAGTCGAACTCGACAGCCATGAGCGCAAGCGCATGGCGCCATCGACCGCGCTTCTTATCTGAGAAAAAGTCTAGTCTCTTTGCCGGACGCTCGCAATGAATTGGCGTTACCTCGGGACGTGATTTACGGGCATCGTCGCGTCCGCGGAGATGGGTATGAAGACGATGCCGGCTGCGACCTGGTTGCCTGGAAGCCAAACATGCTGCAGCGCAATCGCACCGCCTTGCGGTCCAGGGGATCTCGAGTGGTTGGGTTGACGGGACCTCGTTGGCAGCGCGCCATTGTCGATCTGACGAAGCTGAACGCGTTTCCAAACAGCTCCTTGTTCGGTCCGGCTCGACCGGGCTGACAATCCTTTGTCGCCCGTAACGGCTAGGAAAGTGAGGGTGCGATCGGGAACACCTTGTCCTTGAGGTCTTTCACCATTTCCTCCGCGCCACCGAACGGCGCGATGACCTCGACGACGACGGTGTACACAAATTGATCATCCTTGTGCATCCTAAGCGCATCCGCTCATGCCGCAAGGCGAACGCGCAGTGGAGCATTGTCATTGGCCGCGCACATGCACCTGTCGCCGCCGATGGTCTGGGCCGAGACGATCTTGGAGGCCAGATAGCCAATTCCGAACCCAACTGTTATTGCCTGCCAAGCATTTTGCCGTTCCGGTAATTGCGGACCTCGCCCCCGTCGAACTTCAGGGACACATTGACGATCAGGCCCGCATTAGTCGGTATTCTCGGTTTGTAAAATTCGGGAAGAGCCTGAGCGATGATATCTCCAAGTTCATGCAGATCATCATCCGACATTGTTCTCTTGAGTCCATCGTCGTATCTATCCCGTGTCATGCACCGTTTGAGTTCAGCCATGTCGATCGCGACATCTACCGTTCGTGGGCCGCTGCCATAGGACAAGACCTTGTCAGCACGGATCATGGTGCGGAGCACCGGATCCCGCTCCCAAGCAAATTCGTAAAAAACTTCGTTTTGACCAGCGTCCCGGGACTCCTCACGCATTTTGAAACGGCCGTCCTCTGAAATCAGGGAATACCGCGTTTCACTGTCTTCACGAAATTTCATACGACATCCTCCGTCGGCGTTTAGTGCCTCTGTCGATGGGGTCATCACCATCACATCACCCTCACCTGCTTGCCATCCTTGGTGACGGCGAGAAAACTCACCGGCCGCGACGGGAACACCTTGTCCTTGAGATCTTTCACCATCTCCTCCGCGCCGCCGAACGGAGCGATGACCTCGACGACCCAGAGATTGTCGCCGCTCTTCCAATCCTGCGGCCGCAGCTTGGTCGTGCCTTGCGCGAAGCGCTCCGCAACCTGGTCGGAGACGCTGGCCCACAGCACCACGCCAATCGGCTTGTCGCTGGCGTAGTAGGTGCGGAATTGCTGCAGCAGAACCGGCGTCATCACGAACCACTCCAGATCCGAGATGAAAAACTGCTTGTGCAGCGGGCTCTGCGACATGAGCCAGACGATCTCGCCCAGGACGGCGGACATGGTCTTGGCATGGCCCTCTGGCGGCGTCGCGCAAACAGGCCCGGCGTAACCGGCGGCAACCACGGACGACGTTCGAACCTCGCCCAAAAATCTAAAAATGTATTTTAGAATCAATAGACTATGGCGGAGAGGGAGGGATTCGAACGGCTCCCATTTCCACTCAACAATTTCAATGGCTTAGATACGCAACAGCAAGATGCAATGTAGCACTTCAGTGTAACACTTTACAAGCTTGACCAATGCTTTCGGTACGAAACGCCCGCAATAGAGATCATATTTGAAACTCTGACGTCGTGAGCAGAAGCCACCTCTCTCCTCGCTTTACAAATAAGCGTTCAGCAATGCTCCCTATCCCGTTTACCGCCCCCACCCCCGCTACCCGGCCGGGTGCTATCCATATCGCTGGGGACCGCGCGGCTGGCATCGCGCCCACTGGGGTCCCCACCGTCGGTGGTGATCCATCACTGCCGGCGCCCTATCGTCGGAGTTCAGGACTGTTAGACCGCCCACGGCCTTCATAGAGACCGCGGCGCAGATGCGGGCGACTGAAATCAGAACAATCTCGTCTAGACTCGGCAGCCCGTTTCTCAAGCCCAGCCCTGTCCAGAATGCGGAGGCCCGCATCTGACACGTCTATTAGTCCGCTCCGCTGAAGGCTCACTAAGGCATCAGAGAGTCCATCGATGTCCATCTGGAGTTGTTCTGCCACGTAGCCTGACGATATGTCTTCCCTCGCGACAAGCGGCTCACGGCCTTCAGAAGCATTGAACCCGGACACCACCAGCAAGTAATTTGAGACCCGTTGGATCGGGGATGGCAGTTCGATATTCAGTGATCTGTTCTTCAGATATTTAAACTCGCGCTCTTTCGCGTCAGCCAACCTGAAGAACAATCGATCATCATTCGCAAGCGCATTCTCGAATTCGGCATCATTGATAACGCGTACGTAGGTATCTGCTATCGCCGCAGCGGTACTTACGTGTTTTGCTAGCGACCCCAATCCTATGATGTCGCCGGGAAATGTAAACTCAATGATGTCGTACTGTCCCTGTGCCGACGGGCTATAATGACAAAGGGCGCCGGCTTCGACCAGGTAGAGTTGGCGCGGGTCTCCGCTGCGGAAGAGCATCGCTCCGTTAGAAACATGCCGCTGAAAAACGCCTTGGACTTGGGAAGCTTGTTTGGGAGGGCGAACCGAATTGACGGCCGTCGGAGCATCGCAGACTTGTGGCTCCCAACTCGCGTACTCAATTACTTTCATGCGACGCACTCACTATGGAATACGCAGCACCCTACCCGTCTAACCCCAGTTGAACTCTGCGCCTTCGAACCCTGAAGTCAAGCGCGTAACTCATTATGGTCTAACGGAGAATTAGCTTCGAAATCATAGTTGATGGCTCAATCCCACATTTTATTGCAGATACACAATCAATGTCGTGTTGACGCCACTTTTGCCCTTTTTGATAACAACGATCGAGATGGAAGAGGGTGTGCCAAGCTGCGCCACGGGTGTTCTAATGCTTGGCCAAAGGGACATATCAGTTTCCGATACGTTGCGGTGGTTGTCGCGCTATTCGATGAGCTCCCGAGCCGCGGCGGGGCTTCTTTCCGTGGCTGCCCGCATGGGCGTTTCCTCCCTAGACTAGGGCCGCTCACTTGCGGCTCTTTTTTCGCGGGGGAACCTTTTCCAATACCTGCCCTCGGTACCAATGCAGATCTGGAATGCAAAGATGGTGAAGCAATATGTTGCGGTGCTGGCTCTAGTGAGCGCCGCATTCACACTTGTGCCCAATACGCTGAAAGCGAATGACAGCACCGCTGAGCTTGGCGCTGGAGGGCTCGTCTTTTCGAGAAATGATGATGTCGAGATGACCTCCGAAGACCTTTTCGTGTCTCGCGAGGAGATCATCGTTGACTATAAGTTTCATAATCGGTCGAGCCGCGACGTCACATCTTTGGTCGCGTTTCCGCTACCAGACATTGAGTACCAGGCAGATGTCGACGTCGGAATTCCATCGCCTGATTCCGTGAACTTCGTCGACTTTGTAACACGCGTCGATGGTGGTCGTATTGAGGCCAACGTAGAGCTGAAATCTAATGTTCAGGGCATCGACAAGACGGAGGTGCTCCGAAGGCTAGGAATGCCTCTGAACCCTTATCAGGCCAGCAGTGTCATCAACGACGCCAGCGCAAGTGTCCTCGATCAAATGCGGTATGAAAGCCTGTTGGATGAGAACAATCAGCCGCTTTGGAAACTCAAGACTGTCTTCTACTGGCAGCAGACGTTCCCGAAGGATCGCACAATCGAGATCAGCCATCGCTATAAGCCGATAGCAGGCGGATCTGTGATGACCAGTATCCACCAAATTCCAACGAACTCTGACATGCGAGAGGCATACAAAAAGTACTGCGTAGAGCCGTCATTGATCGACACAGTCAACCGCTCCATCAAGCCCGGCGAGGACTATCCGCGGTTCGGAGAGCTAAATGTCGAATACATCCTCACGACGGGCGCAAATTGGGCGTCTCCAATTCGCCGCTTCCGCCTCGTTGTGGACAAAGGGTCACCTCGGAATCTGGTGAGCTTCTGCGGCCAAGGCGTAACAAAAGTCGGTCCGACGAGATTTGAGATCATCGCGACAGACTTCGTCCCAAGGCAGAATTTGAATGTTCTGATCCTAACACCCCGTGACGAGACCGAGGGTGGCGAGACTGTTGTCACTGAAGGTCGAGACCTCGGCTCTTTCACCTGCGCGGACCTTTGGCAGGCACGTAACGCCATCTTCAAGGCGGCAGGCTACTGTTTCAAGACACCACGCGCGATCTCGCAATTCGGCAATGCCGGTTGCAAATACGACGATATTCAAAAAGTGCCGCTGTCTGATGCGGATCGCATAGAAATTGGTCGCATCGAGAGTGCGGAACGATTAAAGCGCTGTCCCCACTGAGACGGATGATCTGTTCAACGACTACCCAAATAGCCATCAATCACCTAGCATGACCCGACAAGTCATTAGGCCGCGACGTGCGGCCCCAAGTGGATGATTGCGTCCAGAAGTGCGCTTGTCGCGCGGCAATCATCCTCATTGTAGTCCAAGATGCGCTGTTTGACAGTGGTATCTCGTGTCTCGATCCATCGCTTGAACCATTCAATCGAAGCTGCCCCGGATGGATTTTGATCCCGCCATTTGAAGCCAACATATTTGGCCAGCGTCTTGATCGAATGATCGTTTGTCGGCCACTCCCGGGCACAACAGTAGGGACTTCTGGTACTTCAATTAAAACAACTCCCCGCTCACGACATGCTGCTATCTTCAATCGATCTCTCTCGATCTGACGCCGCAAGCTATCGTCTGTGCCCCCGAACTCAGCGATGGCCCGCTCGTGTTGAGCGCCTTGATGTTCAAACGCGAGATTGAGTTCTTCGCAGTATCCATCGAGTTCAAGACGCGTTCCGTTCGGCGTCAATAGCCACGAGGGCCGCAGCTTGACGAACTTCCTTTCGAAGATCTGTTCGAAGTGAGCCCGTGTTAGGCGCTCTCCTAGACCGCTACTACACTCAGGGCACCATCGCCCTATTCTGGCCTCGCTAAGAGATAACCTCCATTCGTGGCCATGCTGGCAACTCCAAGAATATTTGCGGCTAACACCAAGATATTCAGTGGATGGGAGCTGGCCTCTACGATCTATGGCGATCTGGCGGCATTCTTCGAATTCGTCGAACTTGAGGCGCTTTTGGGAGCTGCTTTTGGCACCGCACGTTGGACACCAACTCTTTTGAGCGTAAAAGCTCTGGCTTGTGGCCCGCCAACGGTGGCCCTTTGAACACTCCAATTGCAGCTTCTGACGAGAGAATGTGTAGCTAGTGGACAGCAGTCTGCCACCCTTCGAAAGGGCATACTCTTGCAAGGTCGAGATTGGTCGCAACTGCTTTTGGCGGGCTTGGGCTTGGCGGCAGATCGAACACCATTTGCCCTGTTGAATGTTATTTGGTTTGGCGGGCCACCGGTGTCTTTTAGCGCATTCCCATTCCAGGTGTGTCTGAGCGTTGACGTACGTCGCAGATAGGCAGCGGCCCCCGTGACCACTGGCCAACTCGTGCATGCACTCAATCGAACCAGGGGCTCTCCCCGAACATTGGCGACACCAAGTTCCTATCATGACGTTGGCCCAAGTAGCGGGCCAAGTGTGACCGGCGGCGCATTTCCACCTATACCTGTCAAGAGGCCCCTTGTACTCCGCCGAAAGGCATGAGCCACCGCGCTTCAATGCGTGGTCGCGAAGATTTTTGATCGTGTACTTCCTAGGGCTCATGGTTCCGCGCCATGTTATTCGAGCTATCCACCGCCAGGGTTGGACCTTGAAGTTATCATGTGCGAACAAATCTCATCGAAGCGCGGTTGGTCCCCCTATGCATGCAAATTTTGGCGCCGGTCGAATCGAGCAGCCGAAATGATTATACGCGGCAAAGCTATTCAGCTACGAATCTCGATGGAAGCGGCATTTTCAATCAAGGATACGCCAGTTTTTCCATCGCATCAGCAAGACGCCGAAGCGAATAGCCCTGACCATATCCTGCGCTCACATCTCCTGCAGCATGGCCCTGCAGCGCGTCGAAGAGGTCCTTTGGAACTTCCGCTTCCCGGAATGCATCTTTGACAGTATGTCGGAAGGAGTGAAACACTTTCTGCTTATCCGTGATCCCATGTTGTCTGCGTACTTTCCCCACCGCTGACTGAAGGCAGCTGTCCGTTGTTTCCGCGCCGACTTCAATTTGGGAAATAGCCAAACCTCGTCTGCCTTGCGCAATGCCTCCGCAGACTCAAGAAGCCCAAGTGCAATCGGCTTTGAGTGAACAGGGACTCGCCTTCGAGAAGCATTGTTTTTCAGCCTTCTCATTGACGGTCTTGGGGCTGAGGCGCCGCAGAGCTAAATCGTCACGCGTTCGCTCAAGAACCTTTGGCAGTGGCAGACCTGAAAGATCGGAGGGAAGTCTTGCAGGAACCTGCAGCATTGCTTCTTTGAATTTGCGAACGTGGTCGCGGGTAATATCTTTGATACCGAGATCACCGTGCAGATCGACGAACCTGCGTATGTTCGGCGTGAAATCCAAGATAGTCTTGGGCGAGAGCTGCTGCTTCTCCGCCTTGTACATTTCGAAGACATGCGAGAGGGGAGGATTGTCTTCACATGGCGAAGATGCCTGTATGGAGAGCGGGGGCGGCTTCTCAGGGGTGTCAACCACCTCGCCATTCTGACGACCGGCAAGCTCGTCCATGGTCTTTACGAACGTCTTGAGGAACTGCAGCGAGAGTTGCGCGTAGTCTTTCGACGACACATCGAGCCGGATGGCTTGCTCTTGCAAAAGTTCGTCGACTTCGGAGCGCACCGGGGTTGTATTGCCTCGCGCCAGCGCCTGCTTCAGAGTCTCGCGTACTGTTTCAATGGACTCTGCGGACTTGGAAAATTCCCGATCGGACATTCCAAATGTGCGCCGCGCTTGGTCGTCGGTGAAAAAGGCTTTGCCACCTGCCTTTTTTTCGACCTGCTGTTTGACAGAAAGGTAGAGGTCCTCGTCGCCCGCCCCATCCATGCGACAGCTCTCATCTTCCTCCAAAAGCCGGTAGCGAAAGATCGCGCACAGTCGGTCAATCTCAAGCTGGCTTAGGGTCGTCTTGGGAGTCGCCTCTCTTTGGCTTCGCGCCTGCGCCATCTCTTGATCGAACTTGACGCTCTCGACGCGAACGCGTTGCAGGGCTTCACGCAGTTCTGTCGTCTTCAGACTAAAGGTTCGCTCTTTTGCCGGATGAAAGTGCAAAAGGAGATCGGCGGGGATCTTGGCGCGGAAATAATAGACAGTGCCGCGCCTATGCAGTCGGGGATGTTTAGCCACGTCATCCATGCTCCCGGTGTAGCAGTCCGGTGTAGCAGTCGCGACGCCCAACCCATTGAAAGCTGTGGATTATTGCAATTTCAGGGGCTTATGTGGCCACTGGCGGTGGAGGCAGTCTGGAGCGAACCGGTCTCTGATCGGCTCAGAAGTGCGTCTTGGCGAATGCTCGGCCGGAGCCGGACTTGTGGTAGCGCTCGAAGCGCAATGCCTTGGCATTGTCGGCGAAACCAACAGACACTGCCAACTGCCAGGGTCGATACTTGTTTGTGTGCATCGACTTGCCCGAATTGTGCTCATCGAAGCGCCGCAGGGGTCCGAGAGCTGCCGACAAACGATTGGGATCAGCTTCGCTCTGGGGGAGATAGACGCAGAACATGGTCCGCCTTCGCTAAAGCTACGGCGTGACATCCGCCTTCGCACAACCGTTGTGCCCAATCCCGCCGAAGCCGTCAGGCGATGAGCGAATGGCGGTGGAGGCAGTCAGAAGCGAACCTGTCTCCGCGGCCGTTCGGGCCCGATAACAGGGATTTTTCGCGATTTCGGCCCATTTTTGAGGCCTTGCCCCGCGAGAAAGGCCCGGTTTCAGCGGATAACTTCCGCTCAATTCCCTAATAAGGGAACAGGGAATTTTCCTCGTCCGATCAGGGATTTATTTCGTCCGAACAGGGACGGATGTCGCCCGAACAGGGATTGTCGGTTAACGGGCATCGGAGGCAAAAGACAACTAAGCTATTGTTATATAGAGAAAATATATGGTAGCGACACTTGACCCAGCTCCTGTCCTCTCCTATCTTCACCGTGCCCGGAACGAGGCGGAGGAGGGACCGGCTGGCGCCCATGTGGGAGGCCGAAGGCCCGCGTGATGCGATATCCTCCGGGGTAGTTCCGAAATGAGGGCGTGACGCCCGATGGGTTCGAGGCTGCGCATGGGCGTGGGCTTCGAAAATTCATCGGGAAGTCCTGTCCACCGTCGCGTGACCGGCTCCCATTCTCTCAGGAGCCTTCATGCAAAACCTCAGCATCCGATACCAAGCCGTCTCGGCCTTAACGCCACGCCTCGGCAATGCGCGCACGCACTCGGCAAAGCAGCTGCGCCAGATTGCCGACTCGATCCGCCAGTTCGGATTCACCAATCCCGTGCTGGTTGATGCCGAGAACGTCATCATTGCCGGCCATGGCCGCGTCGCCGCTGCCCAGGCCATCGGGCTCGAGACCGTGCCGACCGTCTGTCTGGATAGCCTCAGCGCGGCCGAGATCCGGGCCTACGTCATTGCCGACAACCGGCTGGCGGAGAATGCCGGCTGGGACCGCGAGATACTCGCCATCGAGTTGCAGAACCTCGCCGAACTCGATCTCGATTTCGACGTGACCATCACCGGCTTCGAGATGGCTGAGATCGACGTGCTAATCGGTGATCTCGATTCCGAACCCGACGCCGACCCGGCCGATGCCGTGCCTGCCATCAATGGTCCCGCGGTGACCCGGCCTGGTGACCTCTGGCAGATCGGCCCGCACCGCCTGATTTGCGCCGATGCGACCGAGGATCAGTCCTTTGCCCGCTTGCTCGGCGGCGAGCGGGCCCAACTCGTCTTCACCGACCCACCTTACAACGTGAAGATCGACGGCCACGTCTCGGGCCTCGGTACTGCGAAGCACCGCGAGTTCGCGGTTGCCTCGGGCGAAATGAGCGAGGCCGAGTTCACCGCCTTCCTGGCCAAGATCTTTGGCAACCTCACCACGCACGCGGTGGACGGCGCCATCCACTACGTCTGCATGGACTGGCGCCATGTCGGCGAGGCGCTCGCCGCCGCTCGTGGCGTTTATGGCGACCTGAAAAACATCTGCGTGTGGGCGAAGTCGAACGGCGGCATGGGCTCGCTGTACCGCTCGCAGCACGAGTTCGTTTTCGTGTTCAAGAGCGGAACTGCGCCGCACATCAACAACGTCGAACTCGGCAAGCACGGCCGCTACCGCACCAATGTCTGGGCCTATGCCGGCGCCAACGCCTTCGGCCGGACGCGAGCCGACGACCTCGCCATGCACCCGACGGTGAAGCCTGTCGCGCTCGTCGCCGACGCCATCCTGGATTGCTCGCGGCGAAAGGGGCTCGTCCTCGACGCCTTTGCCGGCTCCGGGACGACCCTGGTCGCGGCGCACAAGACCGGCCGGCGCGGATACGGCATCGAGCTCGACCCGCATTACTGCGACCTCATCGTGCGCCGCCTGCAGGCCCTCACCGGTCTGGCAGCGATAGACGCCAGCACCGGCCGGACCTTCGACGATCTCGCTGCCGAGCGTGCCGCAGTGCTCATTCAGACCACGCCCGAGACGGAGGTCGCGGCATGACCAATGACAATGATCACAGCAGCGGCGGTGACGCTGTCGGCTACGGCCGGCCGCCCAAGCATAGCCGCTTCAAGCCCGGCCAGTCCGGCAACCCGCGCGGACGGCTGCGGCGCTCGACGCAACTGTCCGACCTTATCCGGGCCGAGCTCGATCAGACCCTCACGCTCAAGGAAGGTGGCCGCGAGAGGAGGGTCACCAAACGCGAGGCGATCGTGAAGCAGCTGGTCGCCCTGGCGATCAAGGGCAACACCAAGCAGATGCAGTTCATCTTGGCGCTCCTCGATAAGCATCGCGTCGTCGACCCGTTCGTGACAACCGCCGAGGACGACGCCGAGTTGCTGCGCGCGCTGGCGGGCATTGGAGATGGAAAAGGGAAGAACGATGGCGACCACTGATCAGATCAAGGCCCTCTACCGCTGCCGTTTCGATGCCTTCCTCCGCTTCGCCTATCGCGAGCTGCACCCGAACCAGACGTTGATCGAGACCTGGCACATCGACGTGCTGGCCGAGCACCTCGATCGGGTGGCAAAGGGTGAGATCAAACGGCTGATCATCAACCTGCCCCCGCGTATGCTCAAGTCGCACGCGGCCTCGATCGCGCTGCCGGTCTGGCTGCTCGGCCGCGATCCGACCAAGACAATCCTCTCGATCGCCGGCACCAAGGAGCTGGCGCACGACCTCGATCAGGCGACGCGAACCTTGATCGCGACGCCTCGGTGTCGCGCCCTCTATCCGCACTTGAAAGCCGAGCGCGGGGCCAGGGGTGGTGATCTTCTCCTGCCACACGGCGGCAAGCGGCTGTCGGCCGTCGTCCGCGGCTCGCTGATCGGTCGTGGCGCTGATGTCATTATCATCGATGATCCCGTAACGCCGGTGGCCGCCGCGGACGACGCGAGGCGCCGGGCGGTCAACCGCTGGTTCGATGCAGAAGTTCTGCAGCGGCTCAACAACAAGCGCACCGGCGCCGTCATCGTAATCATGCAGCGCCTGCACCACGACGACCTCGCCGGGCACCTCCTCGGGCAGGAAACACCCTGGGTGCACCTGAACATGCCGGCGATTGCCGTCGGTGACGAGCGGTGGTCGACGATCGGCGGTCAAACCGTCGTGCGCCGCCAGGGCTCGTGTCTTGCCGGCCCGGTCGAGAGCAAGCAGCAGCTCTTCGAGCACATGCTCGATATCGGCGCCTATGCCTTCGGGGCGCAATTCCAGCAGGCGCCCGTCCGCCATCAGGAGCCGGACGAGCGGCGGGGCGGCTGCTTCGTCGATGGGATCGGCCCTTATGGCTTCGAGACGTTTGCCATGATGCGCGTCCCGGAGCGTGCGATCATGGCGCATGAAGTGTTCGGCGTCGGCAAGCTGCATCCGGCACGGCACCCTAAAGAGCTGACGATGGACGAGTTCGAGCGCCTGTCAGCGCTGACCGCCGACTACCAGCGGCGGCTGAAGGATGATCCGGAAGCGCCCTGGCTGTCGCCGCGTCCGGAGGCCGAAATCGTGGCCGACTTCCAGCGCGAGAAGGCGGAGCTCGAGGCGAGCTGGCGGGATAGTGAGGACCAAGATCGAGGCTGAGTTGGCGACCAGCGTGGACCAGCCCAATCTCGAGACTGAAGACCTGTAATCCGCGATTGCCCTGGGGCGAGGCCGCGGCTGAGCAGGCCGACGCGAGGCTGAAAGCGCCGCGCACCAGGGAACGTCTTGCCAATAGTGCTCACCTACCGCCCGAAACGGCGATGGTCGAGCAACAGGCTCAGGCGGTGTGAAGGAAGAACGCTGGCGATTGCTTGCCGGATTCCGGCCATGTCGTCGGCCAGCAAAGGCATTGCGCGAAGTTTCGGTTCTGCGTTCCGGCCGAGGACGCGGATGGCACCTCACTCGCGCTACGTCCCATCACCGGCTTCGAGATGGCCGAGATCGATATCCTGATCGGGGAGGGACAGGACGCCGGCACGGATGATCCCGCCGACTAGGTTCCAGTGGTCGAGCCGGGACTCGCCGTCACCGGCCTCGGCGACATCTGGATCCTCGGCCGTCATCGACTGATCTGCGGCGGTGCGACGGACGGCAAAACCGCTACGTCGATCCCGCCATGCACCCGTTCGTCAAGCCGGTCGCTCTCGTCGCCGATGCGATCCTCGACTGCCCGAAGCGGAATGACGTCGTGTTCGACGCCTTCGCCGGCTCGGGCACCACGCTGGTCGCCGCCGAGCGCACAGGCCGCCGCGCGAAACTGAGCCGCTTGGCTGGTTCTCCATTGTCGCTCTCCACTCGTCGCCAGACCCATCGCGCGTGCCGCGCTTGCCTGCCCGACAATCTAGGGGGCGTGCACCTCATTCGATTGGCGGGTACAATCTGCCTGAACCCATAAGAGGAGCTAATGAATGCAGAGAGGCAGCCTCGACGATCTCAGGGCGCTCATCCTCGTCGGGCGCGAGATGAGCTTCACCAAAGCGGCGGCTAAGCTCGGCGTGTCTCAGCCGGCGCTGAGCCACACCATCCGCCAGCTCGAGGCGCGCGTCGGCGTGCGACTGTTGAACCGGACGACACGCAGCGTGTCTTTGACGGAGGCAGGCGAGCGGCTCGTGCGCGCGGCGGAGCCGCGGTTCGCGGACATCGACGCGGAGCTGGCCGCGGTCGGTGCGCTGCGCGGGCGCCCGGCGGGCACGCTGCGGTTCACGGCCGGCGAGCACGCCATCCGCTCGCTGCTGTGGCCGAAGCTTGCGAAATTCTTGCCGAGCTACCCCGAGATCAAGGTCGAAATCGATGCCGAGTCCGCTCTCACCGACATCGTTGCAGAGCGTTACGATGCCGGCGTCCGCTTTGGCGAGCAGGTCGCCAAGGACATGATCGCGGCGCGGATCGGCCCCGATGTCCGCTTCGCGGCCGTGGGTGCGAAGTCGTACTTCGCCAAGCATCCAGCCCCGAAAACGCCGCAAGACCTCGCCGGCCACGTCTGCATCAATCTCAATCTGCCGAGCTATGGCGGGCACTATGCGTGGGAATTCGAGCGCAATGGGCGCGAGGTGAAGGTCCGCGTCGACGGCCAACTCACCTTCACCGGCGTCTATCATGCGCTTGATGCCGCGCTCGCCGGCTTCGGTATCGCCTATCTGCCGGAGGATCTGGCGCTACCGCATCTGACGAAAGGGCGTCTCGTGCGCGTGCTCGACGACTGGTGTCCGCCCTGGTCCGGCTACCACCTCTACTACCCGAGTCGCCGCCAGACCTCGGCGGCGTTCTCGTTGGTGCTCGAGGCGTTGCGGCACAGGCGATAGCGGATCGCAAGCGAGGACGTATGCGCAAACCCCTCATGTCGCTCTTGCGCCGAGGATGATCGGCACCATGTCGACCTGGATCTCGAAGACATCCAGCGGCCATGCGCGCTCATGACTTGATCGTTCCTTAGCATGCAACCTGCTCAGGGTCTTCAAGCATACGCTTCATCGGTCGATCTGACTGAAGGTGAATTGATCGGCACGGTCGCCGTGCAACGTTATCCGCGCGAGGTCGGCATCGAACGCCCCGAGCGCATCGGACGTGAATTGGATATCCACGGCCCCGATGTTCTCTTGAAGATGCGGGATCTTCGTCGTGCCGGGGATGGGTACGATCCAGGGCTTCTGCGCCATGGTCCACGCAAGCGCGAGGGCAGCGGGAGTTGCACCCTTGCGTTTGCCCCAGTCGTGCAAAAGAGAGACAAGCGGCATGTTCGCCTTCAGTGCCTCCGGCGTAAAGCAAGGCAACCGGGCGCGTCGATCGAGCTCGCTGAAGCGGGCGCTCGCGTCGATGGCGCCGGTAAGGAAGCCCCGGCCCAGAGGGCAATAGGGCACGAACCCGATGCCGAGTTCTTCCAATGTCGGAAAGATCTTCGTTTCCGATTCTCGCCACCACACCGCGTACTCACTCTGAACCGCCGTGACCGGCTGCACAGCGTGGGCCCGCCGGATCGTCTTTGCGCTGGCCTCCGATAACCCCCAGTGTCTGACCTTGCCGGCCCGGATGAACTCCTTCACTGTGCCCGCCACCTCCTCGATCTCCACGCTCGGATCAGGACGGTGCTGGTAGAGAAGATCGATGTAGTCTGTTCGCAACCGCCGGAGCGACCCCTCGACGGCGCGCCGGATATGGTCGGGCCGGCTGTTCAAGGCTGTTGGCCGCCCTTCCTCTACTCCAAACCCGAACTTGGTAGCGATGACGACCTCTTTGCGGACCGGCGCCAGCGCCTCGGCGACGCACTCCTCGCTGAAATAGGGGCCGTAGACCTCGGCGGTGTCGAACAAGGTGATACCGCGCTCGTGTGCCCGGTCGACAGCGGCGCGCTCCGCTGTCGAAGCGCTTTGCGAGCACACGCGCGTGTCCGAACCCGGATGGAAGTTCGATACCTAATTGTCGACCCGCTCGATCCTGGCATTCACCAGTCCGCGAACCTTCAAGTTTTCGAAGCCGGATTCGATCGCGCCCAATCTGACGAGCCCGGGCGAATGTCGGAAGTCCCGCACGAAGATGGCCAGGTTGCCCCACGGCGCGTAGTACGTCACATCGCCGGCCACGGGATCGATCGCCTGAGGCGCGCCCTCAGTCGAAAGTCTCCTCGGGAGGTGGGCGATCTTTTCGGCGTCCCCGAAATCTTCCAGGATCAAGTCCAATGGCAGCAATGACACGAAATCGCGCGTCGTGGCGCTGTCGACGAGCCTGGCCGTCAAGACCTGGCCATTGGCTGTGATGCGGATGGTCCTGGCGTTGCTCGCTGCAATGCCGATCGTGGAAAACGCCGCCAGCAGGGCTGCGACGATGACCGCCACTGCGATCGCGTTCTTGATCTTGAGGCTCATCGAACCCTCCAGCTTCGTCATTTCGGGCGCTTGTCGAACACGTCTTTTGCGACGGGAAGCGCGGAGAACACGCTCGGCCAGCCGGTGTAGAACGCGAGGTGCGTCATCATCTCGCCCGCCTGCTCCTGCGTCAGGCCATTGTCCATGGCGCGCCCCAGGTGATAGGGCATCTGCGCCACCTGACCCGTGGCTATGAGCGCGCTGACCGTCACCAGGCTGCGGTCACGTGGCGCGAGATCGGGTCTGAGCCAGAGATCGCGAAACAGCGCCTCTGTCGTGTAGTGCACGACACCGGAAGCGACGCCGTTGAACTGCTGGCCGAAACGGGTTGCGCGCTGTGCTTCTGCCGCCTCGTCCAGTGGCAGCAGCTTGGGCGAGACGTCCGGGAGCTGATCGATGCCGATCTTGCGGGCAGCGAACACATGCTCAGCCATCCGGCTTGGATCGCATCGACGACAGCGGCTGCGCGGCGCCGAAGTTCCGTCGGTTCTGCTGCGTAGCTGAAGAGTGATCCGCCGGCCATGCGTCGGAGCACGGCCAGGCTGTCGCCGGCGCCGTATCCGCCATGTGTGATGAGCGGCACGAGATCCTTGCCGGCAAGATCGTGCTTCGAGAGGAACGACTTGATGATCGTAGGGGCAGTCGATCCCCAGATGGGGAAGCCCAGGTACACCGTGCCGTAATCGCTGATGTTTGGCACGAGTTCCCTTAGAGCAGGCTCGTAGCCTGCCTGCCTCTCCCGTTCGGCCTGCGCAATGGTGGCCTCATAGTCTTCGGGATAAGCCTCGGCCGGTGCGATCTCGAACAGGTCGGCGCCAAGATCCCGACGCACCTTGCTCGCGATGAGCTTCGTATTGCCGGTGCGCGTGAAGTACGCAACGGGCGTGCGACTCCTTTCAGCGCTCGGTTGCGCTTTCGCCAGGTCGCTGAGGGCGAGCGCGTGGCCCACCACCAGCGTACCGGCAAGAACGTTGCGTCTGGTCATTTTGGAATTCCGCAGCACGGAATGGCCCTCTTGGCGTGAACCCGACCGGCATTTCCAATCAACGATACGAGAGCTTCAGGACGGCCTCGGGCAGGCGCGCGCCCTTCACCTCGATCTTGGCAAATGCAGCTTCGATCGCCGCCATGTCGCTCGGCGCGAGAACGACGTTTGCAGCGCCTAGGTTCTCCTCGACGCGCGCCAGCCGGCGCGTTCCGAAAATCGGCACGATGAACGGTTTGCGCGCCAACAACCATGCGAGCGCAATCTGTGCGGGTGTCGCAGACTTGTCGGTTGCGATTTTGCGCAACAGATCGACGATGCCCTGATTGGCTGCGCGAGCGTCCGTCGTGAAGCGCGGCGAGTTGGCACGGAAATCCGTTGATTCGATGGGCGTGGTGGTGTCGATCGTTCCGGTCAGGAAGCCAGCGCCAAGCGGACTCCACGGCACGAACCCGATCCCCAACTCCTCACACAGCGGCAGCACCTCGGGCTCCGGATCGCGTGTCCACAGCGAGTATTCGCTTTGGACTGCAGCGACCGGCTGGACGGCGTGGGCGCGGTGGATCGTCTTGGCCGACGCCTCCGACAAACCGAATTGCCGAACCTTGCCGGCCTGAATGAGGTCCTTGACCGTGCCTGCGACGTCTTCAATCGGCACCGCGGGATCGACCCTGTGCTGGTAGAGCAGATCGATGGTCTCGAACTTCAGGCGCGCGAGGCTCTCATCGACCACACGGCGAATGTGCTCCGGCTGGCTGTTGAGCCCTGGCCCTCTCGTACCGGTGGGATCGATGTCGAAGCCGAACTTGGTCGCGACGACGACTTTGTCCCTGATCGGCGCCAGCGCCTCCCCGAGGAGAACCTCGTTGGTCCACGGGCCGTACACCTCGGCGGTATCGAAGAATGTCACACCGAGATCATGGGCACCGCGGATCGTTCGGATGGCGTCCGATTTTTCCGGGGCCGCGCCATAGACGGATGCGAAGCTCATCGTCCCGAAGCCGAGTTCGGAGACGGAAAGCGGTCCAAGGTTGCGAGTTTTCATGGCAGTTCTTCCTTGCGCTTGAACTTGTTGAAGATCGTAGACGCGTCATAGCTTCGGTCGTCACAGGGCAGCAATCATCCGAACCCAACATCATAGGCGCGGAACTGCTTCGATGCCTGTTGCAGCCAGCACAGGCGGCGGCAGTCGCTCACCCCGGATCAGAATGGCCGCAAGAGCAATGTCGAGCTCTTTCGATTCGTCGGCGCTGAAGGAGAGCGCCGCGGCAGAGATGTTTTCTTCGAGATGTGCCACGTTGGTCGTGCCGGGAATGGGCACGATCCACGGTTTGCGCGCCGACAACCATGCCAGAGCGATCTGCGCCGGTGTGGCGTTCTTGCGACGCGCCCATGTGACCACGAGAGTGACGAGCGACATGTTGGCGGCAAGAGCGTCGGGCGCGAAGCGGGGAACGCTCGCGCGGAAGTCGCGCTCGTCGAAGCGCGTCGTAGCTGTGACGCTGCCGGTCAGGAACCCCATGCCGAGCGGGCTCCAGCAGACGAAGCCGATACCGAGCTCTTCGCAGAGTGGAAGCACGCGCGCCTCTGGACCTCGCCATAGCATCGAGTATTCGTTCTGAATTACCGCTACCGGATGCACTGCATGCGCGCGGCGCACCGTCCCGAGCCCAGGTTCCGACAAACCGTAGTGGAGAACCTTGCCTTCTCTCGCCAGGTCCTTGATGGCCCCGGCCACATCCTCGATCGGAACCTGCGGATCGACGCGATGCTGGTAGAGCAGGTCGATCCGATCGGTCCGCAGGCGCCGCAGTTGCGCATCGACCACTTGCCGGATGTGCTCGGGTCGGCTGTTGAGGCCGCCGCGCCGGGCACCTGACCCTGGCTCGATGTCAAAGCCGAATTTGGTCGACAGGACGACACGATTGCGAACGCCTTGCAGGGCTTCGCCGACGATCTCCTCCGACATGAACGGTCCGTAGGCTTCGGCCGTGTCGATCAGCGTGACGCCGCGGTCGACAGCGTGCCGGATCAGGTTGATGGCGTCTTTGCGGTCGGTGCTGCTGGCATACAAATCATTGACGGCACCTGAAGCGGCGCCGGGACGCCACTGGCAGCCGAGGCCGATCGGGAAAACCTGAAATGGCCCGAGGCGTCGCGTTGCGGCCGTTGTTAGCGACGACGCCGGACTGCCGGATGTCTGCGCACGCGCGGATCCGACCCACGGAGCCACGGTCAGCGCTGCCGCTGCTGTCAGTATTTTTCGACGATCGATCTCGTTCTTTGAATGGGTGCTCATGTCATGGCCCTCAATTGTTGTTAGACCGCCCGATCGGCGCCGACATCAGCGGCCGGTCATCGCCAGCAGATGCGCGGGATACCGCTCGCCTTCGATGTGAATGCGGTTCGCCGCCGTCTCGATCTCGTCGAGGTCGCTCGCCGTCAGTGTGAAGTTGGCCGCCCCGAGATTTTCCTCGAGCCTTCCGAGCTTGGTCGTTCCGGGGATCGGCACGATCCACGGGCGCTGCGTGAGCAGCCACGCCAAGGCGACTTGCGCCGGCGTGGCACCCTTATTGGCGGCGATGCGGCCGAGCAGGTCGACCAGCGCCTGGTTCTTCTCCATCGCGTCGGCCGTGAAGCGTGGCAACATCGCGCGGAAATCGTCCTCGGCGAGCCGCGTGTCCTTGTTCATGGCGCCGGTCAGGAAGCCCTTGCCCAACGGGCTGTAGGGCACGAAACCGATGCCGAGCTCTTCGCATGCCTGCAGCACGCCGTTGGTCTCGGGCCCGCGCGTCCAGAGCGAGTATTCATTCTGGATCGCGGTGATCGGCTGGACCTTGTGCGCCCGGCGGATCGTCTCGGCGCTCGGCTCCGACAATCCGAAATGCTTGACCTTGCCTTCTGCGATCAGCTCTTTGACGGCACCAGCCACGTCCTCGATCGGCACGTTCGGATCAACGCGATGCTGATAGAGCAAGTCGATCACATCGACGCCCAAGCGCTTCAGTGAGCCCTCCACGGCAGTCCGGATATGCGCGGGTCGGCTGTCCAGCCCGGACGACTTTCCGCTCCGAGGATCGATCGCGAAACCGAACTTCGTCGCGATGACCACCTGGTCGCGAAACGGGGCGAGTGCCGCGCCGACCATCTCTTTGCCCGCTCCGGGTGATCGCGACCGGTGAATCCGGTAGATCGCGACCAGGGCTTCCGATCCAACGCGACCAGCGAATCCGATCGATCGCGACCACCTGATCCGGTGGGGCGCGACCGGCCTGTGGATGGTGGGGAGAAGCGTGAACATTTCTGTTGGGTGATCGCGGCTGGCGGTCCTGGGCTCGCTCCTTTTGGGGAGGGGAGCTGGGATGGCCGGAGAGAGATTGCCCATGCGCAGGATCAGGGACGTGCTGCGGCTGAAGGCCAGCGGCATGTCGAAGCGGCAGATCGCGGCGAGCGTCGGCATCGGGCCGACGGCGGCCGGCGATTATTTGCGCCGTGCGAAGCTGGCGGGGCTCGTCTGGCCGGTGCCGGAGGCGCTCGACGACGTGACACTGGAGGCGCGGCTGTTTCCGACGCCGCAGGCGATTGAGGCCGATCAGCGTCCGCAGCCGGACTGGGCGGCGATCCATCGCGAACTGAAGCGTCCGGGCGTAACGCTGCAGTTGCTGTGGGAGGAGCACCGGGCGGTGCATCCGAACGGCTACGGCCGCAGCCGGTTCTGCGAGCTGTACCGGGACTGGGCGAAGCGACTGTCGCCGACGATGCGCCAAACGCACGTCGCCGGCGAGCGGATGTTCGTCGACTACGCCGGCGCCACGATCGATATCGTCGACGCCGAGACTGGCGAGGCGCACGCCTGCCAGCTGTTTGTGGCGGCCCTCGGCGCATCGAGCCTCACCTTTGCGGAAGCGACGCGCACGCAGACGCTGCCCGACTGGATCGGCTCGCACACGCGGGCGCTGCAGTTTTTCGGCGGCGTGCCATCGATGGTCGTATCCGACAACTTGAAGTCCGGCATCACCAAGGCGTGCTTTTACGAGCCGGCGGTCAATCGCAGCTACGCCGAGATGGCGTCGCACTACGACACGGCGATCGTGCCGGCGCGGCCGATGAAGCCGCGCGACAAGGCCAAGGTCGAGGTCGCGGTGCTGCTGGCGACGCGCTGGATCGTCGCGAAGCTGAGGAACCGCATCTTCTTCACGCTGGTCGAGCTGAACGCCGCGATTGCGGAATGCCTGACGGCGCTGAACAATCGGCGCTCGCGCCATCTCGGCGCCAGCCGGGCCGAGCTGTTCGAGAGCCTGGAACGCGGCGCTCTCAAGGGGCTGCCGGGCGCGCCGTTCGAGTTCGCGGAGTGGAAGCAATGCCGCGTCGGGCTCGACTATCACGTCGAGATCGATCGGCACTACTACTCGGTACCGCACACGTTGCTGAAGGAGAAGCTGTGGGCGCGCAAGACCGCGACCACGGTCGAGCTCTTCCACAACGGCCGGCGCGTTGCCGCGCACGTCCGCTCATCCTCAAATCGGAAGCCGACGACGGTGCGTGAGCACATGCCGTCGAGCCACCGGCGCTATGCCGAGTGGACGCCGGAGCGGCTGCAGCGCAAGGCGGCCGAGATCGGTCCCAAAACGGCGATCCTGGTCGAGGTCATCATCGCCGAGAAGACGCATCCCGAGCAGGGCTTTCGCTCGTGCATCGGCATCCTGCGCTTTGCCAAGTCGCACGGCCCCAATCGGCTCGAAGCCGCCTGCGCCCGCGCGCTCGACATCGGCGCGCGCTCCTACACCGCGGTCAAATCGATTCTGAAGAACAATCTCGATCGCCAGCGGCCTGCCGAGGCCACGGACGGGCCGGCGATCGTTCACCCCAACATCCGTGGCCCTGGTTACTTCCACTGAAGGAGAGCACGAACGATGCTGACACACCCGACCCTCGACCAGCTGCGCGAGCTGAACCTCGACGGCATGGCCGACGCCTTCGTAGAACTCGAAGCACAAGAGCGATCGAAGGAACTCAGTCACGCCGAATGGCTGGGACTGCTGATCGACCGCGAGACGGCCAATCGCAGCAGCAAGCGGCTGCAATCGCGGCTCAAGGCGGCGCGGCTGCGTCACGGCCAGGCATCGATCGAGGACGTCGACTTCCGCACGCCGCGCAAGCTCGATAAGGCGCTGTTCCAGCAGCTCTCGACATGCCGCTGGCTGGCCGAGCATCGCAATCTCCTGGTCACCGGGCCATGCGGGATCGGCAAGTCGTGGTTGGCGTGCGCGCTGGCGCAGAAGGCATGCCGGGACGGCTACAGCGTGCATTACGCGCGCGTGCCGCGCCTATTCGCCGACCTCGAGTTGGCGCACGGCGATGGCCGCTTTGCCAAGCTGTTCCGCACGCTCACCAAGGCCGACCTGCTGATCCTCGACGACTGGGGCCCTGATCGCCTGTCGGCCAATCACCGCCGCGACTTGATGGAGATCGTGGAGGACCGCTACGGCTCGGGCGCGACGTTGATCACCAGCCAACTGCCGGTCGACACGTGGCACGAGGTGATCGCCGAGCCGACGTTCGCCGACGCCATTCTCGACCGCCTCGTGCACAACGCCTACCGCCTCACGCTCGACGGTCCCTCGATGCGCAAGATCAAGGCTGTAGAGACGGAAGTGAGCGTGCCGGCAGGCGAGATCGTGGACGCCACAACGTCAACGGCCAACAAGCCGCCGAAGGGAAGCAAACGATGAGGCGCGGACAAGAACAAACGTGATTGACGGAAACCGCGAACACTGAGATCAGCCGACCTACCCGACGGGGAAGTTCAGCCCCCACACCACGCCGGTCGCGATGAACCGGAACAAGTGGTCGCGATGCGTCGGATCAGCTGGTCGCAATCACCGGAATGGGCAATCTCTTCATTGGTGAAGGGGCCGTAGACCTCGGCGGTGTCAAAAAAGGTCACGCCGCGGTCAAAGGCCGCTCGTATGAGCTTGCCGCCCTCCTGTTTGCTCAGCGCGCTGCCATAGCCGAAATTGAGCCCCATGCAGCCGTATCCAAGTGCGGAGACTTCAAGGCCTTGACCTAACGATCTCTTTTCCATCCGGGCGTCCTCATGACGGGTCGACCGCATCGCCGGCAACCAACTGACTTCCGATGCGTAGATAGCGCCAGGGGAACTGTGTGATAATCTGGCTTTATCGGCATGAGGAGGTGAGGATTTTTCAGCAATGTCTCGTCGTGACACCGGCGACCTGATCGCCTTTGTTGCCGTCGCTCGTGAACGCAGCTTCAGGCGCGCGGCAGCGAGCCTCGGCGTCTCACCATCGGCATTGAGCCACGCAATGCGCGGGCTCGAGGAACGGCTGGGTCTCCAACTGCTGACGCGCACCACGCGCAATGTGGCGCCGACCGAGGCCGGCGAACGATTGCTCCGCACCGTCGCGCCGCATCTGGATGGAATCGAGGAAGCACTGACTTCACTGGCCGAGTTACGCGAGAAGCCGACAGGGACGCTCCGGCTCGTCGCGGGCGACCACGCTGCCGAAACCATACTGTGGCCTGCCGTCGCGAAACTTCAGCACGACTATCCCGATATCACTGTCGAAATCGACATCGATAATGGCCTGACCGACATCGTGGCCGGGCAATATCATGCGGGCGTCCGCCTCGGCGAGCGCGTCGACAAGGACATGGTCGCTGTGCGCATAAGCCGGGATCTCAGCATGGCCGTGGTTGGCGCCCCGGCCTATTTTGCTGAACATCCAAAGCCCCGCCTACCGAAGGACTTGACGGCGCACGCTTGCATCAACATGCGTCTTCCGACATTCGGCGGGTTTTATGTCTGGGAGTTCGAGAAGGACGGCAAGGAAACCAAAGTGCGCGTCGACGGCCCTCTCGCCTTCAACTCCTCGAGGTTGCTCGTCGAGGCCGCGCTGGCGGGGCGCGGTCTTGCCTTCACGTTGGAGGATCGGGTTCGCGCGCACCTCAAGAGCGGAAGTCTCATCCGCGTTCTCCGCGACTGGTGCCCGCCATTCGATGGCTACTATCTCTACTATCCGAGCCGCCGCCAGCCCACGCCGGCATTCTCGCTATTGGTCGACGCGCTTCGCTTTCGTGGTTGATTGCGTGCGTACCGCTTGGCCTCGAACGGCGAAGTTGTGCTGGATTGCCGCGGCGCTGCGCCTCAACGCGAGATATCTTGCGGCGCCAATAAACCGGGATCGGGGCAAAGACCGCCGGCACTACTGCTGCCACGGCCTCGCGGTTACTGGATCGCGACAATCGCCTTGCGGAAGCGCACGAGAGAGACGAGGAAAAAGACCGCACTGATCGCGGCCATGGCGACGAGCTGCAGCCAGACGATGGCGAGGGTCGCGCCGCGATAGAGCACGGCCTGGGAGAAGCTGACGAAGTGGGTGGCAGGCGAGACCTGCATCACGTTCTGAAGCCAGACCGGCATGCTCTCCATCGGCGTCGTGCTGCCCGAGAGAAGGTTCATGATGACCAGGACCGGCATGACCAGGAGGCCGAACTGCGGCATCGATGTGGTGAACGTGGCAAGGAGGATGCCGAGTGCGGTGACCGAGAACTGATAAACGACGGCGCCGAGGATGAAGAGGACGAGCGAGCCCTGGATCGGCACCTTGAGGAGGCCCTGCACCACGAAGATGAGCGAGAGAACGGCCGCGACGACGATGACGAGGCCGTTCGCCCAGATCTTGGCGAGCATGACGTCGGCCGGTGTCACCGGCATGACCAGGAGGTGCTCGACGGTGCCCTGCTCGCGCTCGCGAATGAGCGCCGCGCCGGTCAGGATCGCCGACAGGATTGTGATGTTGTTGATCACCTGCATCACGGCCGTGAACCACTCCGACTTGACGTTGGGATTGAACTTCGAGCGGACGACCAGATTGATCGGCAATTTGCTGACAGCCTCGCTGTGCTGCGCGAAGGCCAGGATTTCGCGTGCGACGATGTTCTGCAGGTAGCTGGCGCCGTTGCCGGCCTGAGCCATTGCCGTCGCGTCGACGTTGATCTGCACTGAAGGTGTGCGGCCGGCCTTGATATCGGCCTCGAGCTTCGGCGGCATCTCTATGACGAACACGTAGCGGCCGCTGTCCATGGCCTTGTCGATGTCGCGCGCCGGGATGTACTGCGGCGTCCGGAAGAACGGCTCCTGGATGGCGCCGCCGATGCGCCGCGAAAGCTCGGAGCGATCCTCGTCGACGATGGCGACGGCCGCGTGCTCGACCTCCAGCTTGGCGCCCGTTGCCACCGAATAGACCGCGAAGGTGAAGGTGTAAACGATCAGCGCCATAAGGACGGGATCGGCGCGCAGGCTTCTGAGCTCCTTGACGCCGAGGCGGAAGACGTTGGCGAGGCTGCGGCGCATCTTTAGGCCTCCTGTTTCTTCAGGGCGATGGTTGCCGCGCCGATGAACACAATCCCGAAAATGACGAGTGCCACGTGGCTGTGCCAGAGCTCGGCCAGGCCAAGGCCTTTCGTGAAGGTGCCCATGCTGATCTGCTGGAACCAGGCTGCTGGGAACGCCAGCCCGAGGACCCGGCCGCTGCCCGACAGCGCCGAGACTGGTGTCAGTAGACCGGAGAAATTCACCGATGGAACGATGGCGATGATCGCCGTGGCGAAGATGGCCGCGACTTGCGTGCGCGTGAACGAGGAAACGAGCAGCCCGAAACCGGTGGTCGCCAGCACGTAGGCCAGAACCCCGCTGAGGAGCGTCAGCACCGAGCCCTTGACCGGCACGCCGAACAGCAGGACCGAGATCAGCACCAGGGACAGGAAGCTTGCTAGCGCGATCACGGCGTATGGAAGCTGCTTGCCGAGCAGGAACTCGAGGCGCGTCACGGGTGTCGACTGGAAATTGGCGATCGAGCCCGTCTCCTTCTCGCGCACGACACCGACGGCGGTCATCATCGCCGGGATGAGCACGAGCATCAGCATGATGACGCCCGGCACGATGGCGAAGACGCTGCGGAAGTCCTGGTTGTAGCGAAAGCGTGTCTCGATGTTGGCTGGAATCGCCGGCGTCGCGCGCCCGGTGCGGCGCGTGGCCTGATCGGCCAGGTAGCTGAGCGACAGCCCGCTGACGTAGCCGCGTGTCGTCTCGGCGCGGAACGGCATGGCGCCGTCGAGCCAGACGCCGATCTCGGGGTTGCGCGCGCTCAGCAGATCCTTGCCGAAGCCCGAGGGAATCTCGAGCGCGAGCTTCAGCTCGCCGCTGCGCAGCCGGGTCTCGAGCTCGGTCGCGTCGGCGATCTCGCGGCCACGCTCGAAATAGCGCGAGCCCTCGAAGCTCTCGAGCAACTGGCGGCTCTCGACCGTACGATCCTGGTCGAGGGCGGCGAAGGTCAGGTGCTCGACGTCGAACGAGATGCCGTAGCCGAAAGTGATCATCAGCACGATGGGCCCGAAGAGGGCGAACGCCAGCCGCAGCGGATCGCGGAGGATCTCGACACTCTCGCGCCGGGCATAGGCCCAGAAGCGGCCGACATCGAAGAGGCGCGGCTCGGCCGGGCCGCGGACGCTTGTGCTTGCCGCTACCGCGGGAGCCGGCGCGGCGATAGCCTCGGCGGGCTTGCCTTTGCCCACGGCATCTTCCAGGTAGCCGATGAAGGCTTCCTCCAGCGTTTTCGCGCCGCGCGCCGCGGTGAGGGCCTTTGGAGCGTCGGCTGCCAGCACCTTGCCGGCGTGCATCAACGAGATGCGATCGCAGCGCTCAGCTTCGTTCATGAAATGCGTCGAGATGAAGATCGTGACGCCGTCGTTGCGGGACAGGTCGGCGAGACTCTGCCAGAAGCGGTCGCGGGCAATCGGATCGACGCCGGACGTCGGCTCGTCGAGGATCAGAACCTCTGGCCGGTGCAGCACGGCAACGGCGAGTTGCAGGCGCTGGCGGATGCCGAGCGGCAGGCTGTCAGGCAGGCTATCGGCCGCCTCGTTAAGGTCATAGCGCGCCATGACCTCCGAAATGCGGGCTTCCGCTTCGGTTTCGGGCAGCGCGAACAGGCGAGCGTGCAGGTCGAGGTTCTGCCGGACGGTCAGCTCGCGATAGAGCGAGAACGACTGCGACATGTAGCCGACGCGCTTGCGCGTCTCGATGTCGCCCGCATCGATCGCCTGTCCGAGCAGCGTCGCCGTCCCCTCGGACGCCGGCAGCAGGCCCGTGAGCATTTTCATGGTTGTCGACTTGCCGCAGCCGTTGGAGCCGAGGAAGCCGAAGATCTCGCCCTTCTCGATGCGGAAGCTGACGTGGTCGACGGCGGTGAAGGCGCCGAAGCGCATGGTCAGCCCTTGCGCCTCGATCGCCGGTGGGCCGTCGTGATGCGCCCGGGGCGGGATTTTAACCTCGGCATGCGCGCGCCTCTTCTCCTCCGGCAGCAGCGCGATAAAGGCCGCTTCGAGCGTATCGGCGGCGCCCCGCGCCTTGATGGCAGCGGGCGAACCCGTCGCGATCACCTTGCCGTCGTCCATGGCGGCGAGCCAGTCGAACCGCTCGGCCTCTTCCATGTAGGCCGTGGCGACGACAACGCTCATGTGCGGGCGGCGTACCCGGATGCGATCGATGAGCTCCCAGAACTGGCGGCGCGAGAGCGGATCGACGCCGGTTGTCGGCTCGTCGAGGATCAGGAGGTCGGGATCATGGATCAGCGAGCAGCAGAGCGACAGTTTCTGCTTCATGCCGCCCGATAGCTTGCCCGCCGGCCGATCGGGAAAGGGGTCGAGCCCGGTGCTGCGCAGGAGGTCGTCGATGCGGCTGCGGCGCTCGGTCTCGGACTGGCCGAACAGGCGGCCGAAGAAATCGAGGTTCTCGAAGACGCTCAGCGTCGGGTAGAGATTGCGGCCCAGCCCTTGCGGCATGTAGGCGATGCGCGCGTAGCAGGATCGCCGGTGCGCCTCGTCGCGCATGTCGCCCGAAAGCGCGCGAACGGTGCCGGTCTGGATCTTGCGCACGCCGGAAATCAAGGCGAGCAGGGTCGACTTGCCGACGCCGTCCGGCCCGATCAGGCCGGCCATGCAGCCCGAGGGTATCGCGACCGATACAGTGTCGAGTGCGGTCGTCCTCCCGTAGCGATGCCTGACACCTTCCATCGAGGCGGCCAGGACGGCTCGCCCGCCGTCGGGAGAAGTCTGGAGCGAGGCACTCATTGCGGCAGCTTCACTGTGAGCTTGGCCGGCCACTCGACGTCACGAACGGTCCGAACGTAGCCGAGCCCCCGCAGGCCGCTCTTCACCTGCTCCTCCATGTTCTTCAGCATCTCGGGCGGAGCCTGCAGCTTGACGCGGAACATGAGCTTCTCGCGCTCGGCGCTGGTCTCGACGGTTTTCGGCGTGAACTGCGCCTCGGCGGCGACAAAGGAGACCTTGCCCGGAAAGACATATTGCGGTGCAGCGTCGAGCACGACGCGTGCCTCGTCACCGATCTTGAGGCGGGCAGCATCGCCCGCCGGCAGGAAGATCGTCATGTAGACGTCGGACAGATCGAGCACGGTGACGATGCGTCCGCCCGCAGCAAGCACCGCGCCCGGCTCGACCAGACGGTATTGCACGCGCCCGCGCACCGGCGACTTGATGGTCGCATCGGCGAGCAACGTCCTTATCTGCTCGACCTGTGCGTCCGCTGCTTTGACGGCGGCCTTCGCCTGATCGACCTGGGCGAGCGCGACGTTGAGCGCGGCCTCGGCCGAGGCGAGCTGCTGCTGGCGCTGGTCCACCTTCTCGCGCGGCGTAAAGCCTTTGTCGACGAGGGCGGATGACCGCTTGAGCTCCTGATCGGCCAGCGTCAGCTCGGCACGACGGCTCACCACCTGCGCCTGGGCGGCAACGAGCGCCTGCGTGGCTTTCAGCGTCTCGGCCTCGGCCTGGCGCAACTGCGCCTCAATCTGCTCCTTGTCGAGCCGTGCGACAATCCCGGCAGCCTCGACCCAGTCGCCTTCGCGTGGAATGACCTCGACGATGCGGCCGGCGATCTTCGTCGCGATGTCGATCTGGTTCGCTTCGATGCGCCCGTTCGAGCCGACGATCCCTTGCGGCAGGGCGCCTGTCTGGCGTTGCTTCCAGATCCCGTAGCCGGCCCCCGCGCCGCCGAAGGCGAGCAGGGCCACCGCAATCACCATTAGTCGTTTGTTCTTCATGAGATGCCTCCCTCAAGAGTCACGAGCCGTCGTGTCGCTCGCGCGATGACGAGTTCCTCGTTCGTCGGGATCACGCAAACGCCGACAGCCGACCGGCCAGAGTTGATCTGCGTCGCATGGCGGTCGTTGGCCGCGGGATCGATCTCGATCCCCACCCAGGCTGACAGAGCGCAGATGCGCCTCCGCAGCAAAGCCGAATGCTCGCCGATGCCGGCCGTGAACACGAGGACGTCGAGGCCGCCGAGCGCGGCAACGAGCGAGCCGAGTTCGCGCGCCGCCCGGTAGGCGAAGAGCTCGAGCGCCTCGGTCGCCTCCGGTCGGCTGCTCGCTTCCAGCTCCCGGACATCGTCGCTGATGCCGGACACGCCGAGCAGTCCCGACCTCTTGTTGAGGAGGTCGCCGACTTCCCGGGGCGACATGCCCTTCTGCTCGATCAGGTGCAGCACGACACCCGGATCGAGCGCGCCGCAGCGGTCGCCCATGGGCAACCCATCGGTCGCCGTGAAGCCCATGGTCGTCGCGATGCTCTTGCGTCCCTTCATCGCGCACATGCTGGCACCATGGCCGAGATGCGCGACGATGACCCGGCCCTCCGCCTTTGCCTCGGCGATCCCCGGCAGGACCGAAGCGATGTATTCGTAGGAGAGTCCATGGAAGCCGTAGCGCAGGACGCCCTCGTCTGTGAGGGGCCGCGGCAGGGCGAACAGCTGCGCGACGCGCGGCTGCGTTCGGTGGAACTCGGTGTCGAAGCAGGCGACCTGCGGAAGTTCCGGCCAACGCGCGCTGACGGCGCGGATCGACGCGAGGTTGTGCGGCTGATGGCTGGGCGCGAGCGGGATGAACCTTTCGAGCCGCTTTAGGATATCGGGTGTGACGATGGCCGGCTCGGCGAACTCGCGCCCGCCATGGACGACGCGATGCCCCGCAGCGGCAAGCTCGAGAGCGGGAAACGCCGCCTCCAGCCGTGCAATGAGCCAAGCCTTGATCCCGTCGTGCCCTTCACCCGCTGGCGCCTCCCCGACCGCGGCCATGACCGCGGCGGGTGCCTGGCTGAGCTTCAGCTTGGCGATCTTGCCGATACCGTCGATGCCGCCTCGGCATAGCGCGGCGAGATCGTCCGCGCGATAGAGCGCGAATTTGAGGCTCGACGAGCCGGCATTGAGGACGAGGATCGCTTGGCTCATGGCGCCGCCTCCCGACTGCGATGAACGAAGAGCTGGGCGAGTGCACACGACGCCTGGCGCGCGAGGGCGCCATCGGCGCGGCTCGTCAGCATGATCGGCACGCGGGCGCCAAGCACGAGGCCTGCCGCGTCGGCGCCGGCAAGATAAATCAGCTGTTTGGCGATCATGTTGCCGGCTTCGAGGTCGGGCGCGACGAGAATGTCGGCATCGCCCGCGACGGCCGAGGCGATGCCCTTGGTCTTGGCCGCCTCCTTGGACACGGCATTGTCGAAGGCCAGCGGCCCGTCGATGAGGCCGCCCGTGATCTGGCCGCGGTCGGCCATCTTGCACAACGCGGCGGCTTCAACGGTGGAAGTGATCTTGGGATAGACCGTCTCGACGGCGGAGAGGATCGCCACCTTGGGAGATGCGATGCCGAGTGCGTGCGCGAGATGGATGGCGTTCTGCACGATGTCGCGCTTGGTCTCGAGGTCGGGATAGATATTGATTGCCGCATCGGTGACGAGGAGCGGCTTGGGGTAATGCGGCACGTCGAGCGCGAAGACGTGGCTCATGCGCCGCTCGGTTCTGAGCCCGGTATCGGGACGAACCGCGGCGCCCATGATCTCGTCGGTATGCAGCGCGCCCTTCATGAGCGCTTCGACACGGCCTTCGCGCGCGAGCGCAACGGCGCGCTCGGCCGCCGCGTGGCTGTGCGGCGCGTCGATGATCTCGACGCGTTCGAGGGTACGGCCGGCGCTCTCGGCTGCCTTACGGATCTTGGCTTCAGGGCCCACGAGAATGGGCACGATCAGCCGGTCGGCCGCCGCGTCGAGCGCGCCGATGAGCGAGACTTCGTCGCACGGATGGGCGACGGCGGTGCGGATCGCCGGGTTCTTCTGCGCGGCCTCGATCAGCTTCTGATAGCGCGCGCCGCGCTCGTGCAAATGCACCTCCGGCAGCAGTGTGCGCGGGCGGCGCACTTTCTCACTCGGCGCCACGACCAGTGCTTCACCCTTGATGACGGTCTCGCCGCGCTCGTTCGTGCACTCGCAGTCGAGCCTCACGCGCTTCTTATCGGGAATCTTCTCCTTGACCGTGACCCGCACCGTAACCGTATCGCCGAGCCCGACCGGACGGCGAAAACTCAAGGATTGGTCGAGGTAGATCGTGCCGGGGCCGGGCAGCTCCGTGCCGAGCACGGCCGAGATCAGCGCCCCGCTCCACATGCCGTGAGCAATCACCTTGTGGAAGGAATCGGACTTGGCGAAGTCCTCGTCGACGTGAGCCGGATTGACGTCACCGGACATGACCGCAAACAGCTCGATATCGCTTTGACGGAGCGTGCGCGTCATCTCAGCGTGGTCGCCAACCCTGAGCTCGTCGAATGTCTTGTTCTCGATGTACTGCATCGTCTCACCACTGGCTGCACCAACGGCCCTGGTCCGGATCTGGCGGTTCCGTCACCGGCTATTTGAAAGCCTTCACCACCGCATCGAACTTGACCTTCGCCGACTTGTCGTGATGGAGAATCGGCGGGATTTCGCGATCGATGCCGAGCAGCTCGTAAACGGCCATCTGCGCCACGCGGACCGAGTACTCGACGGTGAAGACGACATCCTCCGGGATCTCGACGAACTGACTGACGAAGGCGAGGTTCTTCGACGACTTCGGGACGGGGAGCGGCCGATCACCTTTGGCGCGCGGCATGAACATGCTGGTGATGTACGGCAGGCGGCAGGGGATGCAGTTGGCGTTGGCGAACGTCGTGGCAAAGTCGAAATTCAAGTGCCCGCAGAGTTCGCGCAGGATCTCCTCGCCCGTGCAAACCGACATCGGCTTGGAGACGAAATCGCCGACCCGGTCCGGGTGCAGCGCATAGCCCCAGAAGACCTGCACGTCGGACGGCTGGCCCGCGAAATGCGGCTGGTGCGCCAGGACCACGGACATGAGCCAGCGCGAGTCCTTGAACGTGACGAGGCCGCCGGTCCCCGGCTTGTTGCTCGAGAACGCCTCCATCTTGTCGAAGAACGCCGTGTCCTTCAGAGTGACAGTGAAAGACTCCCAGTAGGCCTCGACGATCGAGGCGTTGAATGCCGCAGGGTTACCGAAGTCGGGACGGCCCTTGGCCAGCCTCTCCCAAAGCGCCCAGCCGCCGCTGTCGGCCTTGGTCAAGAACTTGGGCACCGCCGTCATCGAGCCCAGGCTCGAGGCGTCGGTCATCGAGGCATTCTGGAAGAAGACGAGGTCATCGACGCCGACCGCGACGGACTGGGCCTTGCCGTTTCTCTGCAGTTTCAAGCCGGAGACGGTGAACTTGCCCTCCGTGTCCGCACCCTCGAGGTCCGTGACCGTGCAACCCTTCACCAACGACACGCCCTGCCCCACGAGCCAGGACTCGAGCGGCCGGACGAAGGAATCGTACTGATTGAAGATGGTTCGCTTGACGCCCGCGAGCGTCTCGATGCGGGTGAACTCCTTCATGAACCGGTGCAGGTAGCGCTTGAACTCGACCGCGCTGTGCCATGGCTGGAAGGCGAACGTCGTCGCCCACATGTACCAGAACCTGGTCTCGAAGAACGGGGGCGACAGCCAGTCGGTGATGCGGCTCGCGCCCAGCTGCTCCTCGCTTGCCTCCGCCAGCCGCACGAGCTCGACGCGATCCTGCATCGAGAAGCCCATGGAGGTCACGTCGACGATAGCGCGGTTCTTGTCGACCAGCCGGGCTTGCGAGTGCGCCTTGATCCGGTTGTTGAACTCGATGGTTTCCTCGAACACCGTCTTTTTCGGATCTGCGAGAGACGGGATCGACTTGAACAGGCCCCACGTGCACTCGTAGTTGTCGGTCGTCAGCATGCGCCCGCCGCGCAACGAGTACCCAGTCTCGGGGTTGCCCGCGCCGTCGAGGCTTCCGCCCGCCACGGGCGAGGACTCGTAGATCGTGATGTTTCTGCCCGGTACGCCACCGTCGCGGATCAGGAACGCGGCCGCGGCCATCGATCCGATGCCACCGCCGATCATATGTGCTTTCCGGTTCTTTGGCAGGACTGACATAGTTCTTCCTTTCATCGAAAACCTCACCGGGACCGACGATCGACAGCCGGCTCATCAATTTGGGCAATCTGCTCGTCACATCACTTTGCGCAATGCCTCTAAAACGAGACCCGTTCATCACGACATGACGTGGAAGCCGGCGTCCACGTAGGCGATGTTGCCGGTGACGTTGCGCGAATAATCGCTGACGAGCCCGGCCGCCATGGCGCCGACGTCATCGATCGAGACCAGCCGGCGCTCCGGCGCTCGTGAGCGGGCTTCATCGATCAGCGCATCGAAGTGATCGATGCCCGATGCGGCGCGCGTCTTGAGCGGCCCCGGCGATAGCGCATTGACCCGAATGCCTTTGGGACCGAGCTCGGCGGCGAGGTAGCGGGTCGTCGCCTCGAGCGCGGCTTTCACCGGTCCCATGACGTTGTAGTGATCGACCACCTTCTCGGCGCCGTAATAGCTCACCGTCAGCAGACAACCGCCGTTGGTCATCAGCGGCTCGGCCAATCGAGCCATGCGAATGAAGGAGTGCACCGACACGTCCATGGCTCGGGCGAAACCGGCGCGCGAGCAGTCAGCGACGCGGCCATGCAGATCATCCTTCGGGCAATAGGCAATCGAGTGCAGCACGAAATCGAGCCGTCCCCATTTCGCTTTAATCGCTGCGAACGCTGCCTCCATCGATCCCTCGGCCTCGACGTCGAGCGGCAGCAGGAGGGCGGCATCGATCGCCGTCGCAACGGGATCAACGAAGGGCTTCGCCTTGTCGTTTAGGTATGTGACCGCCAGCTTTGCACCGGCCTCGTGAAACGCGCGCGCACAACCCGCCGCAATCGAGTACTCGTTGGCGACGCCGATGACGAGGCCGACCTTGTCGACGAGCAGTGGGGAAGGAACAGACATCGCAATCGCGTCCTCAACAACTTCAAGTTCTGGGCTATTTCTGCAGCACGTAGGTGCCCGGCGCGTCGCAAACCGATGGAAGGCCATTCTTCGGCGCACCCATCGAAGGCGGCCCCGAGCGCTCAGGCGTCGAGTGCGCGACAAGCCAATCCGCCCACTCGGTCCACCACGAGCCGGCCTTGCGCGCCGCGGCATCAGCCCATTCGTCGGCGCCGAGGCAGGGATCGCCTTCGCGCTTCAATGCGACCCGGAAGCTGCGGTTGGCGTGACCGGGCTCGCTGACGATGCCGGCGTTGTGGCCGCCGCTCGTAAGCACGAAAGTCACATCGGTGTCGGCGAGATAGTGGATCTTGTAGACCGATCGCCATGGTGCAACATGGTCGCGCTCGGTGCCGACGACGAACATCGGCTGGCGGATGTTCTGGATCGCGGCCGGATGGCCATCGACCATGTAGCGGCCGGCGGCCAGCTCGTTGTCGAGATAGAGCCGCTGCAGGTACTCGGCGTGCATGCGGTAGGGCATGCGGGTCGAATCGGCGTTCCACGCCATGAGGTCGACCATCGGCGTGCGCTCGCCCATGAGGTAGTCGCGGACGAGACGCGACCAGACGAGGTCATTGCTGCGAAGAAGCTGGAAAGCGCCCGCCATCTGGTCGTCGGAGAGATAGCCACGGTTCCACATCATGCTTTCGAGGAAATGCATCTGGCTGTGGTCGATGAAGAGGGCCAGCTCGCCGGGCTCCGTGAAATCTGCCTGTGCGGCAAGGAGGGTGACGGAAGCGAGGCGGTCGTCGCGGACACGGGCCATGGCGGCGGCCGCGATCGACAAGAGCGTGCCGCCGAGGCAGTAGCCGGCGGCGTGCACCTTGCGGCCAGGCACAATGGCATCGATCGCATCGAGCGCGGCCATCACCCCAAGCCGCCGGTAGTCGTCGAAGGCGATATCGCGATCATCGGCCGTCGGGTTGCGCCAGGAGATGCAGAAGACGGTGTGACCCTTTTCGACCAGGAAGCGGACCAGCGAGTTCTGCGGCGACAGATCGAGAATGTAGAACTTCATGATCCAGGCCGGCACGATCAGAACAGGCTCGGCAAGCACGGCCTCGCTTGCCGGCGCATACTGGATCAGCTCGATCAGGTGATTGCGGTAGACGACCTTACCCGGCGTGACAGCGACATCGCGACCGGGAACGAAGCGCTCGGTGCCGACCGGCGGCTGGCCGGAGACAACCCGGCTCACGTCTTGCAGCCAGTTCTGATAGCCTTGAACGAGGTTGGCACCGCCTGTTTGAAGGGTGCGCTCGATGACCTCGGGATTGGTGAAGGGATTGTTCGACGGGGAGAACACGTCGAGGAGCTGGCGCGCGGCAAACGACACGACGTCCTCGTGATGCGGCGAGACGCCGGGAACCTCGTGCGTGGCGTTGTGCCACCACTGCTGCTGCAGCAGGAAGCCCTGGGCCAGGAAACAGAACGGCGGCTTGTGCCAGACGTCGGCCGTAAAACGGTTGTCGCCGGGCAGCGGCTCGATGCAGGACGGCGTCTCGGCCCCGGGGCTCGCGGCCAGAAGATGCGCGCCAAAACGCGCGCTCTTGCGCGCGCCCTTCCAGACCAGTTCGAGGGACTTGCCCTGCGCCGCGGCGAGGTGGATCGACCAGTCGAAGTAGGCAAGCGCCAGAGCTGCGGGCGAAAGCCCGCCGGTCGCATGGGCGAGAAGCGCTTCCTTCATCCGGTCCATCGATCGGAAGGCCTCTAGCCCCAGGCTTTGCTCGGGGCGCGCTATGGGCTTAGCGGCCGCGCCGGAAGCCGGCATCCGCTCCACGTTCTGCAGCGCAGCCGTCGCAATGACGGCGGCCGGCGACGATTGCGGGCGCGCCGATGCGCCGGCTTTCGCGGCGTCCAGCGTTTTGGGCTTTGAAGCGTTCATCTGATGTCCCTCACGCTTTTCGACTCGCCACCACGTTCGGATCACCAGCCATGATGGCTTCGATCGTCAGTTGTATGAGGCTTTCGAGTTGTCCCGCGCCGCCCCGCGAAAGAGCCTTGATTTCGAGGACGTTCTTCAGAATGCCGATACCGACAAGGAGTGCCGCAATCACGGCGGCGCACTGCTCGCTTGGACGCTCGAGCAACTCCGAAAGTGGTGCGATGAAATCCTGCTCGAGATGCTCGCGCAGCAGTGGACCGGCGTTCGGGCTCAGCAGCGAGCGGATGATAATATCAAGCAAGGCAATGTCGCCGTTCGCTGTAGCGCGGCGGTTCACCGCGCGGCGCGCCAAGGCACCCGCGACATCTCCATCGATATCGGCGAGAAACCGCCGGCTCTGCAGCGCCTGCCGTACGACTGCGTCGAACAGCTTCTCTTTCGAGCCGAAGGAGCGGTGAACGTAAGCAACGTCGACGTCGGCATCGGACGCGATGTCACGCAGGCTCGTCTCGTCGTAGGAGCCGCTCGAGAACCGGACCATGGCCGCCTCGAGGATGCGATCCTTCGCGCTGATCGCGGGCCGTGTTGTCGTCTTCTCCGGCATTGCGCCTCTCAACCGTCTTGCAGCTCGGCAGCACTTAGGACGGAACTAGTCAACGGTTGTTGATTTCTGTCAATCGGACCACATCCAAGGCGGTGCCATAAGGTCGCAGCTGCGGTGATCGCCCGCGAACGGAGCACGCATGGTGAACCGGCAGGCTCCGAACTACGCTAACTGAAGGCGGAACCACCAACCACGGATCGTCTGCGCGCCGGCCTCCGACAATCCGAAGTGCTTCACCTTGCTCAATGCGATCAGGTTCTTCACGGCGCCCGCAGCATCCTCCATCGGCACCTTCGGATCGACGCGGTGCCGAGCTTCGCGTATGCCCGCGGCGCTGCTGCTCCAGCCACCAGCCGACCAGGAACATCGCCGCCAGCCCTACGGCATTGACCGCGATTTGCAGCTCGAGTGCACTGCCGTGCGTGCGGAACAGGAGCCGCTCCAGCAGCGCGAGGACACAGCCCGTGGCGAACACCTCGAGCGAGTGACGACCGCAGGCATCGAGCAGTTTGAGCCAGCGACCGCCGGCAAGTGACCGCAGCCGATCGGAGCTGAATATGAGATAGGCGAGCGCCAACACGTCGAGAAGCCGCAACAAACCGAGATGCGTTTTGTCCGGCCAGGCCATCTCGAATGGTTGAAGGTTCGGCAGATTCCACGCGAGCCAGGGCGCCGACTGGAAGAAGGCAAACGCCAGATAGGCGGCGCACAGCCTGGTGAGCCATCTCACGCGCGGCAGCGCGCCGACATGGTTCGCGCTGAACATTGCCGACGCCGCCCCGATGGTGAACAGGAGCTGCCACGCGAACGGATTGAAGAACCACATCCCGCCGCCCATCCAGTTCGGCAGGTTGAGAGTGCCATCGAGATTGACAGCCAGCCAGAGCGCCGCCGAGACGCCGAGCGTCAGCCAGGGCTTCTTGCTGAGCCCGAGATAAATGAACGGGAAGCTCGTCAGCAGCACGATGTAGAGCGGCAAGATATCGAGATAGGCCGGAACTGCATGCAGCATCGCTGCGTGTGCCAAACCGGCGATCGGCGTCTCCAGGATTTGGCGGAAGATTGTTGGCTCCAGGTGGTAGTGCGTGATCCACATCAACCCGATGACCAGCGTCGTCAGCACAAGCTCGATCTGGAAAAGGTAGAGACGCGCGAGGCGCAGTGCGACGCGGCGCAGCCCGCGGCGCGCGCCATCGCGCTCGAAGATCCGGCCGTAGGCCAGCACCGACGAGAGACCAGCGAGCAGCACGAAAACCTCGGCGGCATCGGAAAAACCGAATGGTCGACGAAGATCATCTGCAGTGCCAGGCCGCGCAGCACGTCGATCCTGGGGTCGCGCTTCGATACGTTCCCGATGCTCAGGGCGTCGCCAGCACGAGCGGAAAGTGCCTCGCGGGGCGAGTGTCCCACCAACACATGCGAGCTTCTCTCTTGGATCGCCATCGCCGATCTCCCTGAATTGGCAGGTCAAGCGCGCCCGTGCCGCGCTGCCGTCGACTGACAATCTAGAGAGCGTGCCCCCCTTTCGATTAGTCGCTATACTCTGCTTGAACTCATAACGAGGGTGGATGAATGCAAAGAGGCAGCCTGGGTGATCTGCGGGCGCTCGTCGCCGTCGGGCGCGAGATGAACTTCACCAAGGTAACGGCCAAGCTCGGCGTCTCGCATCCGGCGCTGAGCCGCACAATCCCGCCAGCTCGAGACGCGCGTGGGCGTGCGGCTCTTGAGCCGGACGACGCGCAACGTTTCTTTGACTGAAGCCGGCGAGCGACCCGTGCGCACCGTCGAGCCGCGGTTCGCCGACATCGATCGGGAGCTGGCCGCGCTCGGCGCGCTACGCAGCCCGCCGCATCATCGAGCGCTTCGAGTGGCACTACACGCCAAAGCATGGCAGCTGGCTCAATCTGGCCGAGTCCGAACTCGCCGTGCTCTCCAGCCAGTGCCTCGCCCGCCACATCGCGGACACCGAGGCACTTGCACGCGAGGTGGCGGCTTGGCGCAAGCGTCGCAATGCCCACCACGCCACGGCCGACTGGCACTTCACTTCGGACGATGCCCGTGTGAAGCTGAAGAGCCTCTATCCATCGCTTTAGAAGATTCAGGCCACTAGTGCGAATGCCCCAAACATCGCCATGCCATCCAGGCGATGACGCGACCCGCACTCTCGGCGCCAACGAGGGCAAGCCCCAGCTCACTGCGCCCGTAATGATGAAGCTCACCGCGCCGCCGAGGACAGCACGGCCCGTCAGCAAAATGGCGACCGACAACTCCGGGCGGCTTACGAAGCGCAATGAGAATAGGTAGAGCAAGCCTGATACGACAGCCGTGACCAAGCCCACTATGACGGCTCGTTTCGAACCTGCGGTATCGGCAAAGCTGCCGGCCCAGACCCCTGAAAGGACGGAGGCCGCGAATTGGCTTCCCGTCACGAGCCCGACGACAAAGCTTTCGAGGCCGAGTCCGAGATGCACGTGGAGTGGCAGCGCCGGCAGAGCAACACCGATGACGAGGAAGGCAACCAGCACAACGGCCATCACCGGCAGCAGCGCGCTGGTCGCGCGGGTGACTTGGTCAGCGATAGGCCTTGCAATCGTGTGAGCGCGTTCCATGGCGCCGATATAGGGCCTGAACAGTCACGCGATAATTCACCAAAATCAGGATGAGTTCACAAGGCAGCTTAATCAATGGGTGGCAGCTCAATCACAGGCACTCGCAATACATGGCGCGCGTCGAATAGGACTGGACTTCCTCTGGGAAGCACGCATTGCTGTGGTTGTTGGCAGCTACGCGGTGATCGCGGCTGGACGGGATCTCGCCTCGCAGATTGCGGGGCTTCAGGTGGTGCAGGCGTCAATTCCGGCGCCTCGAACCAGATGGAGCCCACCTCAATGCCAACCGAAGTCACCGAGACCGCATCTCAATCGAAGCGCCGGCAGAAGGCGCCTGCTGCGGCCACGAAGCCAAGCGTCCCTTCCGGGACGCAGCGCAACGGCAAGAATGCCATTGTGCAGCGACCAAGCTCGCAGCCTAGTGCACGTCGCACCAAACAGGAGACCATTCTCGCTCTTCTTGGTCGCGCCGATGGCGCGACCATGGGTGATCTGATCGAGGTTACAGGTTGGCAGAAGCATAGTATTCGCGGGTTCTTGGCCGGAACCGTTAAGAAGAAGCTCGGGTTGGCACTCACGTCGTTGGGCGAAGGCGATCTGCGCCGCTATCGGATTCTGACCCGACGCGGACGCTGACATGAGCGGATCAGACCTTTCGGGCGAGCTTGTCGGCGCGCTTGCGCGTGCCGACATTGACGCGCTGAATGTCCAGTTGGCTGCCCTTTCCGAGATGGACGCGCCCGAGCTGCGGGCGGAATGGCGCCGGCTGTACCGTTCCCAGCCGCCGAAATTGCTGCGCCGCGATCTGCTCGAGCTCGGCGTCGCCTGGAAACTGCAGGAGCGCGTTCTGGGCGGGCTGAGCGCCGCAACCAAACGCCAGCTCGCCGAGCTGGCGCGGACGATTGTAACGAAAGCGGATCTGGGAAAGGCGCGCAAGGTTAGCCTGAAGCCCGGCGCGCGACTTGTCCGGGCCTGGGGCGGCGAGACGCACGAGATCCTGGTCGTCGACGACGGCTTCCTATGGCGTGGCAAAACGTGGCGCTCGCTCTCGGTGATCGCACGCGAGATGACCGGTACGCACTGGTCCGGGCCTCGCTTCTTCGGGCTTACCGGAACCACTGCAAAATCGACCGCCGCAGCGGAGAGCCGAAGGCCGCGATCATGAGTAGAAGCCGAGCGGTACAACGGACAAACGGTACAGCAGTCGTCCGTTGCGCCATTTATACGCGCAAGTCCTCCGAGGAGGGGCTCGAGCAGGAGTTCAATTCGCTCGATGCGCAGCGAGAGGCGTGCGATGCCTACATCCGGAGTCAGAAGAGCGCCGGCTGGATCGCGCTGCCCGACATGTACGATGATGGCGGCATCTCGGGCGGCACCATGGAGCGTCCCGCGCTCCAACGTCTGCTCGCCGACATCGGTGCCGGCCGCATCGACACGGTCGTCGTCTACAAGGTCGACCGCCTGACGCGCTCGCTCAACGACTTCGCCAAGATCGTCGAGGCCTTCGACGCCAAGGGCGTATCGTTCGTCTCTGTGACGCAGCAGTTCAATACGACCACCTCAATGGGGCGCCTCACGCTCAACATGCTACTCTCCTTCGCCCAGTTTGAGCGCGAAGTGACCGGCGAGCGGATTCGCGACAAGATCGCAGCGTCGAAGCAGAAGGGCATGTGGATGGGCGGCAACCCGCCGCTCGGGTACGACGTCCGGGACCGCAAGCTGGTCGTGAATGAGCCCGAGGCGGAGCGCGTCCGGCACATCTTCCGCCGCTACGCCGAGCTGAGATCGGTGCTTGCCCTCCAGAAGGATCTCGATGCCGCCGGCATCGTCAGCAAGAACCGTGTCGATCGCTTTGGTGCGGCGCGGGGCGGCAAGCCATTGGCGCGCGGCGCACTCTACCTGATGCTTCAGAACCGCATCTATCGCGGCGAGATCGTGCACAAGGACAAGGCCTACCCCGGCCTGCATGAGCCGATCGTTGACGAACCGTTGTGGAATGCGGTCCAGGCCGCCCTCGCCGAGAACCGTGTTGAGCGCGCGGTCCGATCGACGGCTGCGGCGCCGAGCCTCCTGGCTGGCCTCGTCTACGATGACAGTGGCGAGCGCATGTCGCCGACACACGCCAACAAGAAGGGCAGACGCTACCGCTATTACGTCAGTCAATCGCTGATCAAGAAGGGGCGTACAAAAGCATCAAAGGGAGCATGCAGGTGCCCGGCCGCCGATCTTGAAAGGCTGGTGGAGGATCGCATCTGCGCGCTGTTGCGAGACGAATCCGCCATGCTCGAAGTGGCGGGGGCTGCGAGCGTCTCGACCCGTAAATCGTTGATCGAGCATGCCGCCGACCTCGCCTATCGATGGTCGGCCCTGCCAGTGTCCGACAAGCGTGCCATCGTGCGTGCGCTGGTCGAGCGGGTGGACCTTCGACCGGCGACAGTCGACGTCACTGTCCACACGACAGTGTTACCCGAAGTCGTGAAGCCCGATCTCGACATCAGGCGTTTGCCGGGAACACTGGAGGGACCGGTTCGAGTTCTGTCAGTGCCGGCCCAGCTGCGGCGGACCGGCATGGAGACGAAGCTGGTGATCCGGGGCGCACGCGGTGACGACCGGCCCAGACGGTCTGATCGCAGCCTGCTGCGGCTCATCGCGACGGCACACCGCTTCAACGAGCTGGTCACGACAGGCGCAGGAGGATCGGTCTCCGAACTGGCCATCCGGGCCGGCGTCAGCAGATCCTACTTCTCGCGCATCTTCCGGCTGAGCTTCCTGGCGCCGGAGATCACGAAGGCCATCATCCAAGGACGCCAGCCCTCAGAACTCAGCGCGATCAAGCTCATGGGTGCCGGCCAGCTTGAAACGACATGGTCTGATCAGCGCCGCCAGCTCGGCTTCGACTGAGTGTCTCACCATCGGATCGCTGCGACGCCCACAGCGGGTGCGGTAGTTTCCGGCAGAGTCTTCGTCAGAAGTCCGGCGCCCCGATGCAGACAACGGTACCACTCGAAACCCGCTAGGAGACTTTCGACGGCACAGCGCGGTCACGACGGCACCAAAGTGGTCTCTGTAGCCGTCGCAGGATTGGTGTGGGCGTAACCCGCAGGAACCACGGACAGAGTTCAAACCCTGCTCGCAGCCGAGAAAAATAATTCAAAATCAATAAGTTATGGCGGAGAGGGAGGGATTCGAACCCCCGGTACCCTTGCGAGTACTCCGCATTTCGAGTGCGGCGCGATCGACCACTCTGCCACCTCTCCTGGTGCCGTGGTGCCTCAAGGCAGGACCCGGCTTGTAGCTTCTCGGGACAGGCCGCGCAAGCGCAACGTGGCGACATTGCCCACGTCCGCGATCAGTTGGATATGCGCCAGGAAAGATCGAGTGTTTCGGTCGCGGGCCGGCCCTGCTCGTAACCTCGCGCCAGCATACGGCCGGACTTGGCGTCCGCCACCATGGCAAGGCGGGTGCGCGCGTTGAGAACCGGCGGAGCAAGCCAGCCGAAGCCAGCGTCGAACTCCGGCGCAACGCCCGCCATCATACGCGCCCGGCCCGGACTATCGATCCCGCGCGCATGTCCATACCAGCCCGCAGCTTCCCAGTGATTGGCGGCAACTTGAGCGCCCTCCCGGATACGGAAGTCGGTCTCTGTGCGCTCGATGACCGCAAGCTCATTTGGCCGAACGCCCGCCAGAGAGATGATCCCTGGCGATGAGACCGGCGTGTGACAGAGCATCTGCTTGGCGCGCGCGAACGTTTCGGCGTGCTCGCTCACATCGCGCAGCAGATGGGCTGGCGTACCATGCGGCATGCCCCAAACGCGGCGGCGGCCAGATGCCCAATCGAAATAATAGAGCCCCGATGATTTTCGCATCGGGGCCTGGTTGAGGGCGGCCGAGAAGCGTTGCGGCGCCATCACCTGGAGAACCCCCGAATAGCCGGGCCAGGTGAGAACCGCAAAAGGTCCTGCCGGCGCGCCCGTAACACGAGCCCCCACCAGATTGCGGCCCAAGCCCGGTGTCAGCCAGTCGAGCACGCGAATGAGACGTGCAGACGAGCCGTCCTGGCTTGGCGCCACACGGCAGGTGCAGCCCCATTCGTAATTGATGGAGAAAAAGTATGCCCCGGGCCGGCTCAGCGCTCGCGCGATCTCGTCGATCTCGTGCAGG